>ERZ778027.1752-NODE-1752-length-32895-cov-11.380390_pt1 | contig 32895 bp, 32 predicted proteins | sample MGYA00375757_ERZ778027 | MGnify/ENA primary metagenome ERZ778027 (study PRJEB29350, sample SAMN05389817) | bioreactor metagenome | isolation source: Ammonium sulfate bioreactor | place: South Africa: University of Cape Town | collected 2014-02-18 ...
CAGCAGCAGCACCTTTTCGACCACACCCATATCATATGGGCAGATCAATGTCATATCAAGCTGATACCAAACTAACGACACCGATTACAATTAATACGAACTCTCGTCATCAAACAGTTCATTCAAATCGTGATGATATACCTTTACTATCAACAGCTGATGTAAATAAATATGCATCATCAACATTAAATCCCGATGCATCGGCATTTACTCTTCCATTTTCTCCATCGAATCACTATCAACAAATTCGTATTCATGCTAAAACATCGAATACTGAAACGGTTTGTTCATCAAGTGATTACTATTCTCAATCGGGCATGCCATCGAGTGGTTCGTCATCGGTTCGTTCAGCTGGTTCACTATCGCCATCGATTCTTTCGGCTATTTCACCGTCGATGTTATTACCATTCGATTCACCAACCGACGAACAAACATCGAAACAACATTCGAACAATATCGATATGAAAGAAAAACGTCAATCGACAAGTTCAACATTAAATCTCTTTATTGGCGATAAAATTTTGGGTTTATACGGTTCGAATACTCAAGTTGATGCAAATAATAATCAGCCAACAATAACAAATTTAAATTATCAAGAAAAGACTTCTTCGTCGTCGTCGTCGTCAACATTACCGTCACAATTTGATAATCGTGATATCGATCCACGTGATCCAATATTTATTTGGAATTTTGTCTTCTTTCCTGATGCATCCATAAGTCCATTTGTTAAACGTGGAGATATCAAAGGTCTACTCGAACGTCGAGTTTCACTCTATTCACGATAGAAAATTTATCCTTTTTTTCTTTCTATTTTCGATATAATTAACTGCTGGTCAGTGAAATAATTTCTCTCCTATTCTCTTCGTATGTATTTATTCACTAAAAACAAAAACTGAATCCTCAAATCTATTCGTTATTTTTCTATTTCTCTCTTCGATTGAAGTCTTTATGTGTATATGTGCAGATCCAATGTGTCCTGCATCGCTCCTTTCATTATGATTACTTTCTTTTCATAATACACTCAATATTGAGTTTGCTCTGTATTCATCCGCCGCCGTTCTGTCAGAAAAAAAACTTCCTTAAATTATTCATTTATACAAAAAATTCTTTCTTCATCGTATTTTTTTCTTCTTTAAAAAAAATTGCCCAAAAAAAAATGATGACCTATTTTCTTTATTAATATTTCTCTGTCTTATTCTTTTGTCTTCGACTTTTTTTTTTCATAAATGAATTTTTCTTTTTCTCTTCAATTTCTCTTTATTTTTCTTTTATGTACAATCGTGTGTATGTCTGATATGAAGTTCTGTCAAGAAGAAAGAAAACTCTAGTCAATCTGTTAATGTGTGTATCCTACACCGTATATGAGTCTTTCAATTCAATAATAAATCAGAAATCTAGAAAAAGTAGACATTAAAAAAAAATGATAATATATCATTCGAAGGCAATAAATAAATCAACATCAATGGATGAGTATATTTTGTTTCTTTGCTAAGAATCAAAAAGAAAGCTACGAGTGATTTATGTTTGTTGAATTTTGAATTCTCTCCCAACATGTTTGATAGATATATATGATTAAGTATACGAATAATCATGCATATTGAACATTTTTCATATGATTGATGGGTCGATTTTTTTAACTTTTTCACCTGTCATAGCATTGCAATGACATATAACAAATGGTTACTTTATGTAATATTAGATGTTTTATATCTCATATGATGATCATCGTCATCATCATTATTATTTCGAGATAGTTGTCTCTCTCTCTTTTCTTTTTGTCAGATATATTTATTTTCAAAAAGAATTTTCGATATTGTTGATGTTCATTGATTATATGATGAAGAAAAAGCCGAGTTTTTGACTGACTTGATTGAATAGAGTCTGCATTGACTTGACAAGTAAGCGAGCAAAACGAGACAGAAGAAGAAAGAGAAATAGAGAACAAGAAATCGCAACGCGATCTGTCAACATCAATCAAGCCTTGTTGTCATCTACTTGAGCTTAGAGAGAATAGACAAGCGAACCAAAGTTAGATCGCTAGTTGCCCGATCATTTATATTTGAAAAGGAGGGAATAGGCTCATATAATTTGACATTTATCGTTCTGCTTAACATATACAAAAATTCTCACTTGTTGTGATCGATCTTATTCTCTCATTTTCCTTTTTTTCTTCTTCTCTCTTCGTCTTCATTCTTTTATGCTTGACATTACTGCCCCTATTGGTGTCAACTGAGCAATAGAGCGATGGCACTTTAATGTTTGTAGGCATGTTGTGTCTGATTTATTGCCTCTGAATTGTAATGATGGCTCATAAATCAAAAAAAAAAGAAAAATTCTCTCTTCTCTTCTCTTTCGTCGTCCAGTTTGATTTGTGCTGTTTGTTTCATTCATTCGTACTCGTTTTGGAAAAGCCATCTTTCTTGTTGTCATCGCGCGTTGGTGTTCGATTCGTGAAAATTGACGCCAACATCGAATTCTCTTGATCATTCATCATATCTCTACTACATATGTATGTGCCTACGTGCACCAGTCACATATAATTGCCCATTCATTCAGTTTATATTGACGAGATTTCGAGAAAAATATCTTGATATCTAATAGATGATGAAGTATCCTTGTCATTCAAACGCAAATGATCTGTATGCGTGATGAAATCGAAAGAGGGTAGGAACAAGAGAGAGAGAGAGAGAGAACGTGTGTGTGAAAAGCCAGACTAAGAACAATGTGATGATACGCTTGAGATGAGCTTTATCTTTTTTGAGTATGTGTGTGTGTGTGTTGCTGTAATCGATTGTCAAATATGTATAATGTTTAGAGAGATGAAGAGCGAAACAGACAGTGACAATTGATCCAACAAGAGTATAGATAATGTCATCAAACGATCAATCTTCGAATGGTATATATCATATAAATTTATATACAAGTATTTGATTATTGACGTTTATTTTCTCCATTTCTTTCTTTTCGTCGTTTTTCTTAATGATGTCGATGACGGAAGTCACACACACACACACACACACACACGCAGATATAGATATATAAAGAGAGAAAGAGAAAGAAAGACATGATAATACCAATGAAAAGACATTACAACCAGCTAAGTATTTAGTTCTTTGACAGTTAGAAAGATGGATGCTGATCGTGGTTGTCATCCAGAACTGTTGCTGTTGTTGAAACGAGTGATGTGTGCACTGTGCGACACATCAGGCTCGTTTATCTTCATCAACATTTCTAACAGGACAGGCAACTAACCTGTCAGTATCTTCAGTCGTTGTCGGATCTCACTCAAACACATCATTCTATTACTTTCACTAACTAATGATGTGCTGTTTGCTCGTCAGAATCGATGGAGAAAGAAAAAAGCTTGAGAAAGAAAACTACTAGCACACACACACACGCACTACTCGTCATCGAATCAATCCATCAAACAGTCACCTCATTTTCCTCCTTCCCCTCCTCTCTATTTCTTTTCCTTCTTTCTTCTTCTTCGTTTTCAGTTTTTAGTATCCTTGTCTAACTTCATTTGTCTTAGAAATAATCATAATAACTAGTCCTCTATTCGTCTCAAACGACATACATTTGATTTAATACAATAGATTCGTTTTTATATATTTATTTCGACATTTATCCATGTAGCTCAAAGTCATTTCGTTTGATGTCTCTTTCTCCTATTTTTTTTCTCTTTATTTTAACTATTCACATGAAACAAATAGCAATTAGTTTGCTGTATAGTTACTAACCCATCACCATCACTATTTCCGATGATTGACACTTGATTGACATTTCAAGTTAATCAAAGTGACGTCCAAGTCGTCATTCATTGTTTCTTTATTCTTCGGTTCTCGTTCTCATTTTTTTTCTTTTTCTTCTTTTCCATCTTCGTTTTTTTCCTTTATCGATAATTTCCATTTTTTTTTGTTTTATTGTTCACATTCATATGTTCAATTGTATCCATGTCCAAGAGAGAGAGAGAGAGAGAACCATCGATCATTAAATGACTTTTTTTTTAAAGATTGATAGACACTTCAACTTTTCTCTTTCTCTTATATCAGATTAAACATCGAATATATAGATTTGTCTATTCCTATCAATCAAAAAAAAAATATATGCATACATGCAGTATTCGGTAAGTATTTCTTTTGTTCTTTCTCTCTCGCGCGCGCGTTCTTTTTTTGCCGACATCGATTCATCCATCACTCATTCACACGAATGATTTCTAAACATAGAGAGAAAGAGAAGGTCTCATTTTTTTTATTGCTCAATTCATTTTCTCTTTTTCTTATTTCACTTGTTCATTCATTCATTGGCTTTTTTTTTGTAATTCTAGAATGACTGATAGTAGCAGTGCACCAATCGATTTAAGTATCAAACGAAAACGAGACGATACTGAAGAGCTCAAATCAACGATAGTCAAGAAAAAATCTCGACAAAATCATGAACCTGAAATTCCACTTGATCTATCCGTTAAATCTCAAGATCAACATTCAAAAAATTCTTCATCCTCTTCTTCGTCAACAACAACAACAGCAGCAGCATCAGGAATTCCACCGTTCTATGATCCCACCGGTCTTCTCTTTAATTCCTCAGCTTTACTCTACGATATCTTTCTTGCTAATTTAAATACATATTATCAGCAGCAGCAGCAACAACAACAACAACAACAACAACAACAACAGCATCATCATCATCATCATCAATCATCATCTCGAATAAAGATTGATTTACCCAGTTCAACAGCAAAATCAACAAAACAACAACAACAACAACAACAACAATTACATTCATCTCGTCTTATCAAAGATAATTCAACAAGTAGTAAACAAGATTCCTATGCTTGTTCATGTGGTGAAAAATATTCCAATGTAGCTCAACTTGCCAGTCACTTGAAAATTACCAATCATAGTGCACAATTATCATCGACACACGATGAAGTTGCTAAGCTAGTTCGCGGACAAGATATTTGGCTTTCACGTGATACTAATCCTGCGAATCAAATTTTAAAATGTCTTCGTTGTTCATTATCATTCGAAACTCTGCCTGATCTAACTGCACATATGATGAAAACCAATCATTTCACTCAACTTTTACCATCAGGTTCGTCTTCGAATTCTTCATCATCAACATCAACATCAACGTCGTCTCATCATTCCACATCGACTAAACAACAAATATCTCCAACGAAATTTCTCTCTCCCCCATCACTCATTCGTTCGACATGTCTCATTTGTTCGCAACAATTCGCACGTGAACTCGATCTTGTCGATCATATTCAACATTATCATAAAATACGTTTTAATTGTACAACATGTGGAATGTATTTTGAAAATGAAAATCTTTATAAAGAACATATTCTCAAAGAAATGCACCATCGAAATGGTAAAGCCAATCGAAATCGAGATTATTTTTTTAATCAATGTAAAACCATACAGAAACGAATCGTACCTCCAAAGTAAAACACAACGAACATAAAAACAATTTGAAATTCGTTTCATATATCGATTTAGATCGGACAAAGTGAAAAATCAAATATCAATTGATAAAGAAATCGAACAGATTCTTACGGAACTCGTCGATCAAATAATTAAAAATGAAAATGAAAATAAATCATCATCGACGACAAATGCACTTTCACTTCTACAAAATTTTGTCACTAAACAAACACCAACAATAATAAATCATCGACAATCGGATTTGAATAATAATTACGATGATGAAAATAGCAATCTATCATCATCAACAACAACAACAACAACAACAACAGACAAATCACCATCGAATCATCATTTTCATCGGGAACATTTAGTTACAAATGATTTTTCAACGAAATCCAGTGATGAAAATCCGTTATTATCATTAGAAAAAATGCTTTCACATCCAACAACAACAACAACAACGACGACGACTTCGACGGCACAATCATTATCATCAACAATTCATAATAATGGAACAATGATAAATCTATCAAATAATTCAATAATGACAATCAAGAAGAAAAAATTTGATAAATATCGATTATTTGCCGAAAAAATGATTCGATCTACTTTGTCATAATTTGTCTTGTTTCTCATTTCTTCTTTTCTTCTTCTATCTTTTGCTTTATTAAAAAATTAAATTAGACATTGACTATTATTTTGACAAATTCGAAAGTCTAACGAGGCAATTTTTGTTGACGGAATATTTGTCGTTGAGATATCATTCGATAGGGAGATGATTGTTTGGAATGAAATCGGTCGGATGAATGAGTTTTACAAACGAAAATATTCTGAGGAAAAACGTGATTAGGACGAGAATGTGTTGGTGATGGTAGTTGAAATCGAGGACATGTTATTGAATTTTGTGGTTTCATGACATTCTCGATAATTAAATGAAATGAAGAAGGAATAGAAATTAAAAATGATAACTTACAGAAAGATTGGTATCGAGTTTGATTGTTGACTCGATGTTTTTTATTTTTTTTACAAGATTTTTCTTTGAAATTTTGACAGTTTTTTCAATAATTGGATTATAAAAAACACCTTGACTAGTTGAATATGTCCAATTTGGTATAATAATTTCGTCGTATTGATGTTCATGTTTCAATTTCATACTTGATTCCATGGATATTTCTGATTTATCTATTTTACTCATACGATCTACGGTTAAAAATGACTCGTTCAATGTTCGATTTGTTTTCAATCGATGCATTGATAAACATTTCCAACCTTTACTATGACATAAATAATTTCTATAGAAAATTATCTCATCGTTTCGTCGAATATTACCGCAGATAAATCAGTAGTAATTTTTCAATAAGAAACTTTTCAGCATCATTGAATAAATTCAAATAGATCAATGATGAAAATATTCGTGGTGAATTCAATCGATTATTTATCGTTGGTATTGTTTCAATTGGGATGTTTGTCTAAAGAAAATTCTCAATTCTTTCTCAGTCTTTCAAATCTTATGCCTTAGCTATCGCGTCCGATGTTGCCATATAACGTTCGTAGATATAATTTGCTTTTAATCTTGCTAATTGAAATTCTCTATCTTGCCAAACGAAACCAACTGATACAAAACTATTAAAAACTTCATGATAACTTTAGGAAAAAAATGAGTGAAAAATATTGATTTTCTTCTTGTATAATATAAAAGTTTGCTGACGAACCGTTTGACATCATCGAGAAATGCGAGATCTTCTTGAACTTTTCTTGTTTCATAGGTTTTCAATTCATCAGATTCGATTTCATCGATATTCATACGAACGAGCATATCGATGAAACGAAGACGAACGATAGAGATTTTCATGAGACGAAAAAATCGAATTATACGTTTGTTTAATCGACGCCATTTCTCTAATTTATTTTCATTGGAATGAATACTCGTTGTCACCGATGATAAGTCTCGTTCAATACTAATCGATAGTGATTGCTGCATTCGAAGAGACAAAAAATGCGCAAAAAAACTCACAATTTCATTGTTGTTGTTGTTTTTTATTTAAAATCAAAGAAGCATTTTCTTTCTTTTTTTCTTGAAGCTTTTAATGATAACAAAAGAAAAAAGGATTGCTTATATTATAAAAAAAAGACAATGGTTATGAAAGAAGTTTTGTAAAGGAATTAGAGCTAGACTGAACTTTGTTTTGTTGTGTTTGTTTATTTATTTATTTATTGATAACGTTCAACAAGCATTGCGTGACCCTATGTGAAACGAGAGAGAAAAAACTAAAATATATCGAGTTTGATGTTCTTCTTACTTGACCACCAGCTGCACAAGCAGCGACTAAAGCTAAACGTTTATTTTCTTTGATTAGACGATTAGCAGCTGTTGTGACAAGTCGAACACCAGTAGCGCCAAAGGGATGACCAAGACTCAATGAACCTCCCCATGTGTTGAATTTTTCAAGAGGAATTTCACCGACCTGAAAATAAAATCGATAAATTCGATTATTATCTTAGATGAGTTACTTTTGATGAACGATTAAGATAGGTTTTAGCGAAATAGTCAGAATTCAATGCCGTTAAATTGGCTAAGATTTGGCCCTAGAACGTATTGAATCGTATTACAATCATTTCATTTTCAAAATGAATCACATACTGCAAAAGCTTCATGAAATTCGAAAACATCGATATCATTCAAAGTTAAACCACTTTGTTCAAGTAATTGAGCTGTTGCATATGTTGGTCTAAGCGAAATCAATTATCAATAGATTGTTTTCAATCAAAAATTCGAAATTTACCCAAGTAAAAGTTGATCCTTTGGATCTTGTGATGTGAAAACATATCGTCTATATGAGCATAAAATTAACAGTTCAAAAACAAGACAGAAATTTACCGAAGATAAGCTTTTGGTTTTAATCCAAGTTCTTTAGCTTTTTCAACTGATGTAACTAAACCAGCTGATGCACCATCAGTAAGAAACGACGAATTAGCCGCAGTAACTGTTCCATGCGGTTTAATGAAGGCTGGTTTTAATTTACTCATTTGTTCTAATGTTGATACACGAATACCATTGTCACGACTGACAATATCACTGGCACCAGGAATATGCATTGGAACAATATCATCAAGATTGCCTTGTTCAGCTGCTTGTTGAGCTAATTTATGTGAACGTTGAGCATATTCATCTTGTTGTTGACGTGTGACATTGAATGCCGCAGCTAAACGATCCGATGATTGACCCATAATTTCGCCAGTAGAAAACTCAGCAATGGCTGGAGCCTAGATTTGGTTTTTTTTTGTGTGTGATCATAATTCATTATTTTTTTTCGGAAGATAAACTTACTTCAGGTGTAAAATTTTTCAATGATAACATTTTAGCAATGAGACCAAGACGTTGAGGAGCTGATTTAGCACGATTTAAATTTAACATTAATTTTCTCATCGATCGTGGATAACGAATAGGTACATCAGACATGAAATCGACACCGCCGGCAATGACACTATTATTTTGACCTGTAGCAATGTTATTTGCGGCTAAAATAGAACAAAAGGTACGTGTCAAGAGAAATTTTTCTCAGTTCGTGCATACCTGTAGCAAGAGCAACATTTGATGATATACAAGCCATAGTAACTGTATGGCCGGGAATATTTTGTGGAAATCCAGCGCTCAATAATGACTATTGAATAAGAAATACATATGAAATTTCTATGAAAATATTTGATTTACTTCACGAGCAATGTTTGATGTTTTAACTTCCTGAATAACTGTGCCCATGACACAATATTCTGGTGTAGATTTACTGATATTTGTTCGTTTAACAAGACCACTAAATAAAGAAAATCATCGAATTTTCAATTCAATATAATTAGATAAAAAAAAAAGACGTACAGAAGAGCATGTCGAGCTAAATTATAACCCATTAAATCTTTATATGAAGTAAAACTTTGTAAGAATGGTGTTCGAACACCATCGATGAATACAACATCTCGGCCAAGTCCTTTAATGGATTCTACAAGAGCATTTTTTTGTTGTCTTTCTCTTATTTATCTATTCTTTTGATCGAAGATTTACTTGTTCCACTGGTAGTTGTTGCCAATGAACGAACAATAAGTGTGTTATTCGCACGTAAATGAATTAAACCTAGATCATTTAGATTTTAATAGTAAAAATCAACCATCGATAAATGCAGTTCATTTACCTTGTTGAAATGAACAACGAAGAGCCATGAGTAAATTTCTTTTTTTTTCTGTTATTATCTAGATGAACAAAAGAAAATTGTACAACACCAAACTATAAATCGAACTTTAAACTTTAACGATGTGATTCATTACTATATTATTGTTGGTTAAAAGAGAACAGCCAATACTAAACAACTTATACTGTCATGCTTGCTTTACTACTAGTAGTAGTTGTATAGTCCACTAGAGGGCATAAATGTAGTTTTTCATAGGACTTAATCTGAGATTATGAATTTTATTTTTCATACAAGAGAGAGAGAGAAAGGGAGAAACCTGTCGGAAATAAAATGCAATTAAGATTATTGAAGACATAGAAAAACAGAATGCAGGTGATAGAATCACAAATATCTCTGTTGAACATAATCGAACATATAGTTATATAATTACAAAAGATTGTTTGCTTATATGCATAGAATAGATTATATCTGGAAGATAACAAACCAAATAAATTCAAGGTAATCTTTATATCAATTACTACAGTTAAACATTCTTTTCTCTTTCATTATATTATATGTTAATGTATACTGAACAAAAAACCAAATCTATTTTTATAGCTCTTTATATTCTATAGAGACCTGTAAGAGATAAATGAATGTTATATGTTGGTGAGGCATCTCAGTTGTAATTGATAATATAACTAATGGATTTCCTTTCTGACTTCGATTCCAAATTAGCAGACATTGAGTTCATCGTTTCCTTTCATCTTGTCATATCCATTGAAACGCATAAAAACTAATAATCATCGTATGTCAAATGGATCTAAGCGTAGGATCGATTGAAGATCGATTAATATATTAATTTAACATTGTAATAACGATATTGATCTGGTCAATGCCAAAATGATGTCGTATTTTTTTGTAATAAAACTCGATTAAATATGAATTTTTTCTGCTTTGTCCTCTCTTCGATCTTGTTAGGTAATTATACGAAGACATCTGCTAAAGTTAACCTCTTTCAATTGTTATATTGTTTCATTAGCAAACAAACGTTCTATGTCAACAATTGGGATTAGACTCTTTTCTTAACAACGAGACATGAAATATATTCTGCTGATTTTGTTTATTACATACGCATAGCACATCTTGCGTTCAATATATATATATATATATTTAGATTGCATGATTATTGCATAATACATCCATTTTCTTTCTTTTTTTTTCATTGCATTACAAAAAAAACTCCATGAGAAACGCGCGTGCGGGTGTACAAGTATCTGTACCCCCCAAAGGCCAATAATGCCATTGCAGCGGACAGCAATTGTTCATTGAAGTACACACTGCAGACATCGAGCCTTCTTCTTTTTTTTTTACAATCAATTAAAAATCCATAACTTAATGTCAAATAAAACGTAAATAAATACTGTATGTATACTGTCTATACACATTTGTGTATGTTCTTTACTGAATTTGTAAATATTAATGCTTGAAAGCGTATTAAAAGTCACGTTCACACTTGTATAAAGAATACATATGAAGGCTGAATGTCTAATGAACTTAGTGACATGCAATAATGATTCAAGAGACAAAGTTTTTTTTCTTTCTTTTTCATTTTCTTTGTTATAAACGAGTGTTGTTTCTTCTCATCATTAATAGATTTATGCTCATAAGTGCTCAGAATAGAAGAAAAAAAGAATGTCCTTCTGAATACATCTGTTTACTGGTCTATTGCGTGTTCTTAGTACTAATGGAACTTTATTGTAGGCTGAGTGTCGGTCAGAAAAAAGGAATTTACAGTACATTTGACCAATCGAGAATGAGAAGAACATTGATGAACAACAGTCTTCATATTCTTTTTTCTTCTTTTCTTCGTTTTTTTTCGCCTTCTCCACTTTTTTTTCTTCTTCTTTTGACGTATGAAAAGGAGAATATAAGAGAGGAGAAAATCCTGTCGTAGTTCGTCGTTGTCGACGACGTTGTTGTGTATATATATATGTGCATATGGTAGATGAACGAGAGTTAAAGAGAAGAGAGAAAAAAAGATGCATAGAGAAGACGAAGAAGAAGAAGAAGAATTAATAGTAGTAGTAAAGAGAAAGATCGACTGACGTGTGCATAGAGAGAACATCGTCCCTCATCTATTGCTTTTCTGCCGACAACAAATAAAACGAACAAGCTGCGGTTTACATTTAGATATAGTTTCAAATAGGAAGAAAAAATCCAAAAAGAAAGATAGTGAATAGTAATAACAAATACAATCATAATTACTATTCGATTTTTATTGATTATGACATCGTCGTCAATTATTCTATATTAACTGATTTATTGAACAAGACAAGCATGTCGCAATAATATCAAATCTAATCCATAAAAGTGAAAATAGATTACAATCATTATTTCCTGTTACAATTTACTGAACATACACACGCAGATCGAATCATGATCTGTGAAATTTAGATCGAATTGATTAATTGAAGACGAAAAAATGAATGTTATTGAAACTGCCGAAAAAGAATGTGCCGTACTTGGCTCATTATTTCAAGGAATTGTCAATGAAATGAAGGTTAGTGTCCATAAATCAAGAATTTTCGAGACTGATTTAATAGATAAGAACGAACGAGAAAGAAAATCACATCTCCTCAATTGAAGACACCGAAGTAATTCGAGACCTTCAAATGCCAAGGACTTCATCATCATCTTCGATTGCTACTGTGCGCGTCTTAAGTTGAAACGATTTCTCGTTTGCTTTTAAGTCCTTATGCAAACAACTAAATTGATTATTGTCAAATTTTCATAAGAAAAAAAGGGCATAGACTGATCGTATTACTTTTTTTAACAATTTGACTTTCTTTCTTTTCTTTTCACATATTATGACGACCTTCTAATAATCACAAGAAACGAGAGAATTGCACACATCAATCTGAGAAAGTTAATAATTCTCTATTTGTGTTACTATTTTTAGAATAGTTCAACATTATGGGAAGATTTAGCATCGAAAGCAAACAAGATGCATATTCAACTAAAGTAAGTCTAAACACATTATAATTGTGTTTCATCAACCTTGAAAATTACGTTCAATTACTGCAGTTTGAAAAATAGGAGAAGCATATATATATATATATGCACGAGACACTCATTGTGTTCGCTTGATCGAAACAACAGGAAAAGCATTTGACAGGAATGCCATTGCCAAAAGAACAGAAGACTAAGCTAACTTTCCTTTCTCTCTCGTTTTTTTTTCATCGATTATATACGATGCCTTTTGTTATATCTATATATATACACGTAGATATATTTCTTCGCTGATGAGTGCCATCGATAATTGAATGATATATATACACGCAATCGGGATAATACTTGATGAACAGAGTCTGTCATGAAAGAAGATGATGAGATCAATTCATATCTCAGCTGTCACAATATTTTCTTTGCAAGCAATTAGCACTTGAACGACTGCTGATAGTTAATAATACAAAAACTACTACTACTAGACAAGACAATAGAAAGTATGAGAAAAAGAAAAGAAAAGAAAATAAATTGAACTGAACTGAACCCATTCGGTCATTGCACTATTTGAAACATTTACCTTTGAGCTTAGTTGACACACTCGATAAGTGAACGTGACCAGGTGAGAATGGTCATTTTGACATTTAAACAGCAATTTCTTCTTTTCGTTTTCACTTTTCTTGTTCGATTTGTTTTATTATTGATATGTGTACATACGCACATTCGAGTCATAATTATTATACGGCGTTCTCTTTTTTTCGTCGTCTCTAACAATTGATGATCCGATGACAGTGACTTGATCAATCACGTACATATTCGCACATTTACTATTCATTCATCATTAAAATCAAATTATCTTCTTCTTTTCTCCTTTGTTTAGAACAACAATCATATCGTTTAGTTTATTTCTTGATGCCTTTCAACGTATTGCCGATCTAGCAACGAATACAAAAGGTGGCACACGAGATATTGGCACAGCATTGACACGTTTAATTCTACGTCATAAATCGATTGAACAAAAATTGAAAACATTTACAACAGCTCTTGTTGATACATTTATTCAACCATTAAACGAATGTATTGAAGAATGGAAAAAGTCTGCCAATACTTTAGATAAAGATCATGCCAAAGGTCTCAAAGGTATACATACTAATGACTTTTTCTTTTGCCTTTTTCTTGTATCTTCATTACTCACGTCTATTGCCGGAATAATATTTAGATTACAAGAAATTACGTAATGAACTACGTCGGAAAGCAACTGAAACGATAAAGTTACAGAAAAAATGTCGAAAATGTATGTTGATAAATGTTGACTTTGCTTCTTTTTTTTTAAAAAATTTCTATTGATTTTCTTGTTCTTAGTACCTAAACATGATAATCTACATAATAAACTCAATTCAGCTATCCAAGAAGTATCGAATTACTATGGAATGTTAGAAGAACGTGAAAAACAATCATTACGATCAGCAATGATCGAAGAACGTAGTCGATTTTGTACATTATTTACATTATTAAAACCTGTTATGGTAAATAGAATTGAAGTTCATTCAATTATGTCTCAGTAGAAAACGGAAGAAATGTGTTTAAAAATAAATAAAAAAAAAACGGTCTTGAGGCAATTTCCTTTCGGATATCTTGCGAATTTTGTTTCCTTTTTAACTGATTTCCGTTGGAATCAAAGAAAAATATTTTCGAAATTAATTCTAATTGTTTGTATTTTGTCTATTTTAGGAACTGGAAATTTCACTTGCAACTGAAATGAGTCATATTGAAGATCTTGTGCAAAATCTAGCCAAACAAACGGCTGATCCGCATTGTTTACCCGCTGCGAGTGAACAAGTTATTAAAGATATTAAAGGAATCGATTATAGTACAATTGTTGCATTTAAAGTAAAAGAAAAGAGACAAAGAATTTCATAATGAATTCTTGTAAATTAAATTTAGACACCGCCCTCATCACCAGGATCATTAAGTTCACGAAAATCGAGTATTTGTTCGATTAATAGCATTAGTAGTTCATCATCGAGTTCAACAAATAATTCACGTAGTTCAAGTCATCAAAAGATATCTAATCAACAACAACAACCACAAATACCGATACCGATACCAATTCAGCAGAATCAAACAAATAATAATAATAATAATAATCGATCGTTATCGATTCCTGTAAGAAAATCAAAGTCAATTGTCTGATTATTCGATTGGATTTCATGGATATCTTTTAGTCTGATGTTGCAGTTAGTCGTCTATCCAGTGTTTCATCTCAAGATTCAGGTTTCACATCACAAGAACAGTTTTTTGCTCGGCCACCTTCACCACTTGCTGAAGCAGAAGTAAAACGAAAGCATTTCTTTCTGAAGCAGTGTAAAATTTCCTTAAAATTTTTAGCGTGAAATCGATGGAAGTTCTAGTCCATTGTTAGTAGTCTGTTCGACATTAAATGCTTGGGCTAAACGTCCTGAAATTTCAACCAATGGTAAACATTCAGCAACAGTAACCGGTGCTCCTGAACAAATAAAAAATTCTCGACCAGCCATAACTGCACACACATTCGATCCGCCATCACCGAGTTTATTCGAAAAACCTAATTGGCAAATCTATGAAGAAACAAAAAATCACCGAAAAACAACCATATCCGACGATGGTTTCTACGGAACAATATCTCGTCAACATTCGATTCCATCACGTCGTTGTCGAATACGTGATCTAAGCATTGAACGACGTTCACCTATGCGTGAACAACAACAACATTATCAAACAATGATGACAAATATATCCAATGGACGTATTAAACCGACTCAACCACCAACGGTACCACAAGATTATTATGGTACAATCTCGAATAGAACGAGTTCGGAAGATATTAATCAACGTCTACGAAGTTCGACACTACCAACGGAAGCGATTGTAAAAGACTTATTTAATATTACTTTTTCTAAATTTTCTTTCTTCAAGATTAACGATGCGAGAACAATCGTCTGGCGTGAACGACAGCGTCAAAATTCTACTTCACATTATGGTTCTTACTATGGAAGGCCATCGTATGAATCAGCAGACGAAACACTCGATGAAAGTATGTGAATTTTATCTTTTTACAGAAACAGAAAAAAACTTTTCTTTTCATTTAGTGTACGATTATTTAACAAAAAGTAAATTACGAAAAACAGCATTTTATTCATTAATAAATCATCTTCTCTTGTTCAGGTATTCAATCACCAGCTCCTCCACCACTTCCTCCTCCGAAAGCTGATACTCTTCGTCGTGGTATGTCAATTGCCTTAAATCCAAGTGAAAAACCAGCTCCTCCAATACGTCGTACGCCATCGATGAATACCAATTGTCAACCACCACCACCACAACAACAACAGCCGATACATAATAATTACATCGAATTGCAATCACGTCTTAAAGCTCGTTTAAAACGTGCCGAAGAACTCGCTGATCAATTTACTTTAATTAATTCACAATCAAAAACAACAACAACAACAGCTGTTGTTACGCAATCGAAACCACCGAATACAGTTGAAGATTTTCCACCTCCACCACCGGAATTTCTTGCTGAACATTCAACAAATACTTCATCGACAAACTCAACACATTCATCATTACTCAATGAAATTCAACGAGGATTTAAATTACGCAAAACGGTGACTGTTCAAGATCGATCTGCTCCACGTTTGAAATAAACGCTCATTCCTTATACTCAGGAATTCTATTGTTTTTTTTTATCGTTTTTTATCTGCAGATATGTTCTTATTCGATTAGTACACACAGTCTTGACACACACACAAGCATGAAAATTACAAAAAAACTATTCTATGACATATGTATATATGAGCTTTATTATTATGTATTCAAATTCTTCTTTTTTTCTTGTGCACTTCGTTTTTCCTTTTTTTTCTTCTTTGTTGTTATCCTTGGCGTCTGTTTCTTTGAAAAAATAATGACAAATCAATGAAAAGATCAATGATTTTTTTTTTCTTCGATAAAATGCTCGATAAGAGACAAAATGCCTTTATTTATACTGTTCATATTAATGATTGACAATGTTAAAAATGATTTGGTTAAAATGATAAGTAAAATAGGCAGACGAAAAACAACATAAAAAAAGAGACGAAACGAATACTGAGCATTTTATCTGACAACATTGAGCAGAAAAAAAAGAACTCGATCAGAATATTCATCTCGATAGACTATTTCAAGCGACTGGGTTTTCCGGTACAACACCAGCTCGATTCATTTCCAGAAGTTCTTTCCCAGCCTCAGGATCCGATGTCACTTCTTCCTTGTGAGCATCGTCACGTGCCCATGGTTCAGTTTCAGCACGAGCTAGTAATGAAAAGGCTACAGCTGAAATAAGAAATGATGCAGCATATAACATGAAAGCAACTCGCCATTCGGTTGCAGTTTTCTAAATAAACGAACAAACAAATCATTTTCGATTTTAATTCTTTGTTTTTTTTTCTATTTTATCAATACAAACATGTTTAGTGATAATACTTGTCACATATGGTGCGCAAAATCCACCAATACTTGCTACAAAAACACAAACAATTGATATTCAATTCAACAAAGAATATAATCTCTTACAAATTGTGTTACAAATACCAAACACAACTCCTGAATGAACACCACTGTAATCACTAACATTGACCACGTAACCTCCTGACATCATAAGTCCACTAGAAAATAAAATAGTTTCGAATAAAAATGCTACTATATCAATCGATGTCTTACTTCAAAGCAACACCAAGAATTAAAAGAAAAACAGCTAGAAACCGACGTTCACAATCGAGAAACGAAATAAGCAAAAGACATATAGCTGGTGATAATGTTCCAATGCCATGAAATAATTTTCGTGCAAGTACACGTGTTAAATAACCTTTTTTTATAACGAAATCGGCGAGGCCACCTGTCGATATAACAACAAGAAAACTTGCTACATGCGGTAAAGCCGAAAGAAAACCATTTTGTTCAATACTAAACAGTAAAACTTCATTCATATATTCAGGTACAACAGCCCAGATCGCTATTCAAGAGAAGGAGAGATATTTATTTGATAGAGAATAGTTTCAATGTAAATACCATAGAGACCAAAGTCACAGAAAATCATTGAGATAAGTGTACACCAAAAACCTTGCGAACGGAGCATTGCTGACCATGGTGTTTTCTAAATTGGCATATGAAGAAATAAATTGAGTTTTTTGTTTCAATTTACTGCTTCTGTATCTTGTATTTTTTCTTCGGCTTTACATGCTCGGATATAGTCTTTTTCATTTTGAGATATATGAGTATTGGTTGCTGGTGTATCAGTTGCAAATATAAGCCAAATAACAGACCAAACAACGCCAAGACCGCCTAAACATTAAATTAAAAACTTTCTTTTTGTTTTCTTAAGATTAAATTTTGAGATCGTACCAAGAAGATAGAAGAAGAATGCCCAACCATGACGAAATATATATGGAACAGCATCATTCAATGAAAACGTACAGAAAAGTCCACCAACAATAAGAGATACGATGGTGCCCATTGATGGTCCTACAAAAATAATATTATAAACGAGAAAAAAAATTGTTTGATTTATTTTTACCTGAACTTTGAAATGATAAAAGAGTCGTTCGTTCGGATGCTGGTGCCCATGTTGCCCAAAAACGAAAGATTGTTGGCCAAAGACCACCCTATCATACGCATCAATGACGGGTCAATTTATTTTCAACGAAATTTACTTGAGCTGCACCGGCTAAAACCCGTAGTAAGATGACAAATGACGGATGAAGTTTAGAGAAAATTGGTATCAGTAAAGTAGCAATTGATGATACGAATATGACTATAGCAAGAAAACGTTTCGGTCCTAAGATATTGACAGCAACAGATGATGCAACTTGTGTTAATGCATAACCCCAATAAAATGAACCAAGAATAACACCACGTGTTTGTTTTGGCCATAGAAGAACTTGACTTGGCTATATTAAATGTCTCATTAAAACATGTACACCCTCAAAAAAAAACATAATTCATACCGATTGAATTCGTTCAACATGATGTTGATGACATGATGCTGGGATATTACGTGAAATAGTAGTTGCTTGATTAGTTTGTGTTTGGTTGTAAACATCTGCAGCAGGATTCACCATACAAACAATACCAACACTAAAGAAAATGATTTGAACAAAACAACACGCAAAGAATTATGCTGATTATTCTTACGCGAGTCCATTTCGTTGAGCATAGGAAAGAAAAAATCCGAAAAATGCCAAAAAAGCCAATAGTAATCGCAGTGAACATACCAGAGGCGCTATTTATTAGTTCGTAGAAGAAAAACAAGTTCGTTTAGTCCAAAGTACTAATCCATATCCGTCGTTTACCTTTCACCTCTGGATTTCCACTGATTGTATAAACTTCTTTTTTTGTCATGTTTTTTGAAAAGAGAAGAAAAATCTAATTTCAGTTTCTACAAGAAAAAAAGACGAATGAACTGATGCATTTATCATTTATACAAGCATATGCACGCTGTTCAATATGCTATATGATATATGCTTACATCATCATAAGGTTGACCTCATTTGAAGGTAGTACTTGAGTAAAGAACAGAAAAAAAAGAAAAAAAAAGAATACGAAGAAAAAGAAAAATCATCGCCTATAGTAACTGAAAATTTTGTATTAAACAAAACAACGAAACTCCTGTCAAGGCTAATTTTATGTCAAATAAACGAATAGCACTGTGCCATTTCTACGATCAAGGGCAACTATTCAATGGTTAAAACATCTGTCGAACTGAATGGGAATTTCTCGAAGAATATTTGTTTGAAATCTAATGCGACATTTTCTTATTTAAATTTGTTATCAGATTTCTCCCACGACTTATCTTTCGTTGATCTCTTATGAGTTTTCTGTATGACCGAGTCAATAATTGTGAATATTTGATGCGTACGTCAAAGAACGAGAAAAAAAAACTATCGAATGATTGAATAAATTTTCCTAGTCAAAAAAAGGAAGAGAGAGAGAGTAAAAAAGACGAGAAACAAATTAGGATTGGTGTAATTGAATATATTATTATTATGGTGAGAAAAAGAAAAAGAAAAACGCCATTATAGGATATATTAATCTTTTGCGTTTCAACAAAAAAATAAATACCTGAGTCTTAATGCGATTGAGAACGAAAATAATACGACGCTATAGATTACATCATCCTTTTCTTATGTTTATCACGTAACTAGAAACATATGTGGTAGTAGACGAACGTTCAATGTAGGTTTTCCATCTGCCAATCGGAGTTGGAGACGATAGATGATGACAGAAAACAGGATAGTAGAAAGAAAAATACTATCTTGAGGGTGTTGAGAATTCAAGATTACTAAGAAAATCAATAAAAAAATGCTTGTTTATTTGAAATAATTCAGTTGTCATTCAATGTCCATGTTTCTGTTGATGAATTGTACAGTTCTGATTGCACAAGTATATCATGTGTACTTATTCCCCCACTTATCAAAACACTTCCATCAGTCAATACTGTTGCTGTGTGAGAAGCCCGTGCAGAATGCATGTAACCAGCAGTTATCCAATTGCCTGTTGATGGATCATACAATTCAGTAGTGTTTATCGGACCACCGGCGCCTATTCCACCTGCAACTAACACTTTTCCATTGGGTAATGCTGATGATGTATGAAACAGTCGTCTATCATTTAGTTTACCAGTAAGTGTCCAAAGTCCCGTTGATGGATCATATAGTTCCGTGTCTGTTAAAGTAGTTTTACCGGTTGAACCACCAGTAACTAATACTTTTCCATTTGATAAAACTGATGTTGCATGTGCTGCTCGTGGAAAATGCATACTCTTAACTATTGTCCAGTTTCCTGTGGATGGATCGTATAATTCAGCAGTTGCTGTCTGATCATCACCTTGTATCAATCCACCAGTCACTAACACTTTTCCATTTGGTAAGATGGATGCTGTATGATACCTTCGTCCATAATGTAAGCTGCCAGTAGTCGTCCAGCTTTTCGTTGATGGATCATATAAATCAACAGCATTTATATAAGAATTATAATATCCACCTACAACCAATACTTTACCATTTGATAGAATAGTTGATGTGTGATCTGATCGGCAATTAGGCATATTATCAATATTTGTCCAGCTGCCTGTCGATGGATCATACAATTCAGCAGTCTGTATTACAGGCTCACCTTGAGCGACCCCACCGGTAACTAATACTTGTCCATTTGGCAAAACCGATGCTGCATATTCACTTCGTGGAAAATGCATACTACTAGTTAAGATCCATTTTTTTGATGCTGGATCATATAATTCACAATTTTCTATAACTACAATATCATTCGGTTCATTTTGTTTTCGAACATCATCGCTAGTCGTTCCACCAATAGCAAGAACTTTCCCATTTGATAACAAGCATGATACAAAGTCATATCGTGAAACATTCATATCACCAGTTTTAGACCATTCTAGATGAAAACAATTACACGAGTTCGAAATTTCCAGGATATCATAGATGTACCTGATAGTTGAATATTATCGTGATTTTTTGCAAATCTACCGAATGTTTTCGATGAGATAACAACAACAAATGTTGAAACCAGAACGAAGAAAACTATAGCATTTATGAAATGATTATACAGTATTACTATCTTTTAAAATTTTTAGTAGCATAATCACTCACTTGAATGCATATGATGTGTAACGAGAAAATGTAATTGTAAGAAATATAACCAAAACAGTTGATGGAAATCCTTTTAAAAACACCTGATAACAAAAATAAATAGTTCTTTCCCTCTTATCTGCACGAAAAAAGTATGGAATGTCGAATAAGGACTATGAGAAAGTAGAATATTTCACCTAAAGAAGTAGAACAAAGTATCGGACTATGCTTTGTTTGCTGAATAACTTGATGATTTCTTGAATCATTGGATATATCTAATAGAATTGACTAAAAACAGTAGAATTTTACAATGATTCGAATTATTCCGAGGTCATTTTGACGACATTTCGTTCTAGTTTTTTTTATCCCTTCTGATATTTTTTGAAATATTAAGGATAGATAAAGAGTGACACTCATCAGACTATGCTTTATTTAGCGAACAAAAATATAATCTTGTATATATATATGTAGATATTCTTTTATTTTTTGTGCTTTTGAGTGTTATGTACGTACAGATGCCACGCACAATTTTTAAAAAATAAGAGTATATGAATAAACACACATACATTAGACGCAAAAAATAAACTCGAAGAAATCAAATGAGAACTGAAGACAAAGACAAATAGTAGAAGAAAGAAAGAAGAAACAGCAGTAATAGTATTAATAGTAAATAAAGAAACATGTTATTCTGTTATTGATCGAAATTCATCTGATGAAGTTTGATTATTAAAAAATTCACAATCATTTTCAGGTTTTATTGATAGAACTGAAATATCTTGATTTCTTGTCGTTGGATCAATTAATTCGTCTTTAACATTTAATGTAACATCATCGAAATTTTCAATTGGTTTAAGATCTTCTTTTTTATTATACATTTGTTCAACAAGATTTACAAATGACATCGATGAAACATAATCAGCTTTATGCGATGATTCTTCAGGTGATGATAATGATTCTTTATCATTGGTTTCGTCAGTTTCTTGTTTTATATTCACACTTGATAGAACATTATCAACAAGTTGAGAATCTGATGATTGATTACTTGCACCATCATTTAGAGAATCAGGAAAATGACCTGAATCTTTCGTTGATAATGTCGACGATATGTCATGTGCATCCTAGAAAAAAAAATCCACGATGTTATTTTCTAATTGTTGATTTATTTATATTTACATGAAATCGAACGTCTTGATAACAAATTGGATGATATGTTTTTCCATCAACACGAATTGCATCTTTCAAACGCCATTCTTCTCGATTATCATCAAAGAAAGTTTCGAATAGATCATGACACACAAAACAACGCTAAATAAAAATCATTTAAATTCAATGTTTTTTTTTTTCTTTCTTAAAGTATAACATACATCGTTATCGATATCACCATCACCTTTCGCTGAACACGACAAAATGTCATTCGACGATGATGTTTGGTGATATAATTCTTTCGTTTGTTGATTTTCTTTTAACATTATTTGTGTAGCTTTGATTTGATCTTTGATATTTTCTTCATGAATAATCCAATCTTGTCGAGATGGGTACCAATCTCTACAACGTTCTAAAAGATTGCTTTGATTTGTTGCTGCTTGTCGATTCTCCCAATAGTGTAAATCAAGATGATTCTTATAAGCTTCATTTTGTTCAGACGTAAAACGTAAACCACATAGACGACATTGAGATTTGCCAATATAAAGTTGTTGAATAACGCCAAGATATTTCTTTTTTAATAAATTGATATTCGCATCGACAAGTGATGGTACAGGTGCGATAGTTTCTTCATGAAAATGAGTTGTAGATGTTGGTGAATTACGACGTTGTCGTTTGGTCATTTGATCGGAATGTAGATTTGAATTACTATTATCATCAGGTGTACGTTTTTTATTTGGACTAAGACGATCTGTTGGCGGAAGTGTTGCTGCTGCGAGAGTAAATGGTGGTGGAACAGGTGCCGGTGGTAATGGTGGAAGGAAAGGTAGAAAATTGTAGGGCATTGCATAGGCTGATGTTGCATTCGCAGCAGTTAGGATTTGTAACGCATGTCGTTGCGTATCATTACCAAAGCCAGCATATGGAAATGTTGGTAATGTTGTTGCAGCAGCAGTTGCTGGCGTTGTTGCTGATGTTGTTGTTGTGTTTGAAGGAAATGAAAGGGATGGATTTGGAAATGAACTAGTCGTTGTAGTTGTTGAATTGGTGGATGGAACTGTTAATCGTTGAACTTCATTTTGAAGAATTGTTTGTAATAGTTTTAATGTCGCTTGATATTCTTCGGATGATAGTTCTTTTGATTTGAATTTTTCTTCAGCTAATGAAAGACATTCGGAATTTAATTTAAACAAACGATCCGTATCCGAATTAGGTACATTCGATGATTGACTATTTTCCGTATCACGATAATCAATATCTGTACCACAAAAGAGATCATCATCATCGACATCATCGTTTTCTGACGATTTTTCGTTGATAGTATTTATTGTTTCTTTGTTTTTCGATTGTTGTTCATCGTTAGTAGTCGTATGATTCGATTTGACTGCATGATTGTCAATTTCTTTTCGATCAATAGGTATCATATGATAATTATTATTATCTTTTGTCGTTCGAACTGATGATTCATCAGTATTTGTCCATGATCGACCTTGTTGAGTTGATGACGACAATGTCGAACTTGTTGGATTCTAAAACATCACAAAATGATTAGAAATACAATTGTGAACTATCAAAATTGATTTACTCGTTGAACAAAATCAGGATTAACATGAATCTTAGGAACAGACGGAGTCGAATCAGGTGCACGTGCTGTCATTGGCCATGCTGGATCGATGTAATGTGTACGCGTATCAAGATCATGTAAAACAGCATTACTAAAAAACGCTGGCCACGTTTGCCGAAGTTTAAACATTGCTAAACGTGTACGTTCATCAACCTACAATGCAAATCAATATTTTATTTTGATAATCTTTAAAAAACACTTCTTCTCTCACTTTATTGAAAGCACTTGCAAATACAACAGGCAATTTATGTTCAAATATTTTAATATACGCTGGTGAATTTAAATTTTTTACTATTGAATCAAGTACATATAATGCAGGTAGAACATATTCACCTCTTGTCTATTTACATAAACGAAAATAAATAAATATGAAACAAAAAAAAGCGCCTACTTCAAGTATACGTTCTTCAATTGCACGTACAATTTGTTGTGCATTATGAATTTTATCTTCGGCTAATAGAGTTAAGAAATTAATCGATGATTTATTATTCATTTTTAAATCATTTAATGCATTTTTAAAATCTTGATAATCATCTTTAACAGCCATGATGTTCGAAAAAAAGGGGGAAGAAAAAAACACAATGCAAATAACTAAAATTCAAAAAATAAATCAATAAATGATCGGTTTTTGTTGGTTATTGTTGTTGTTTACCTCAAATGTTTAATTCTTTTCTTTTCCCCTATTTACTAGTTCTATATGTTTCCTCTTATTTAATTCTTTTCTTTCGAAAACAATTCAATTAGAAACGAAGAGACTAAGATTGATCTTTTTATTTATCTTGAAAAAAGAAAAAATTACAACGACAAAATGTGTTTTTTTTTCAAAATTCTCAATTGATCCTATTCGAAAGATTATTTTTGAAAAAAAAATAGTTACTTCAATTTGAGGATTCACGTTTACTTCGTTCGATTCGAAGATCTTAACAAAAGAAAATCGTTCCTTTTAATTTTCAACAAGAAAAAAGAAAAAAAAATTGTTTGTCTTACCCAATGAAGATTAGTATGTGCAAAAGAAGATTTCTTATTTATTTATCATTTCGAACAAGAAAGAGAAGGCGCTCTTCGTCCATCACCAAACGAACAGATAGGAAATAGACTGTATGTGTGTTTCTTTTTTAATGAAAATAAAAATTTACAAAAAAAAAACAAAAGAAAAAGAGAGAACAAGAAAACAAAATTGAATAGATTTATTTTTTTTACAGAAAAAAAAATAGCAAAAGATGATTGATTATCGGAAAGATTAAAAAAAAAGCCAAACATTTTACCTTAGACTGTCTTTGTTCTTAATGCATCGATTTTCTTTTGTAATTCAGCATTTGCCTCAACTAAATTTTCATATTCATCAGCTTCGGCTTGTTTTTGTTTTAATTCAGAAAGATCCTTCTGAATTTGTATGACACGTTCCATAATTGTTAGATGTTCTTGATAAATATTCGTTGATTGTTCGTTATTTAAACGTGGTTGACTCGGTAGATATCGTTCGGCCAGATTATATTCATGTAACCATTGATTTTTCAAATCATTGATCATCACATCGGAATACAATTGTTTCTTTTTTGGCAATGTATTTAAAATCAATCGAAGAATACGTTTAATAAACAACAATGTTGGCCGTTCTTCGGGATCGGAATGCCAAGAACGATAGAGTAGAGCGAGAAATAATTCCGGACAATGGTTAATTTTTGGTGGACGAAGTTTATCTCGAACCACTGAGATGAGAAAACCTTTGCCGAGATTACCATACGGAAGAAGTTGTTTCGAAATCAATTGCCAGAAAACAATCGCCCACGAATAGGTATCACATTGTTCGGCATATTGATTGTATGCAAAAACTTCAGGTGCCATAGTAACTGAAACAGCTCATTTAGAAATCATTCTCGCAAAAAAACATATGAGCGCATTCGTACTTGGTGTACCGACATTATCAGTCATCCAACTCTTGCCTAATTCAGTTGCGGTACCGTAATCAGTGAGAACAAGTGTCTGATAGTTATCTTTCAATAGAATATTTTGCATTTTAACATCACGATGTACTAAATCGAGAGAGAGAGAGAAAGAAACATATGAGAAAAGTCTTCGTTCGTTTTTGTTTTTGGTTTTGTACTAACTAATCTTTTTCGAATGCAAAAAACTCAATGCATCAGCTAACTGATATGCCCAATTCAGAACATCGACTAATGTATAATTGGAAATTTTCTCTCGAACAAAACCATCCAATGAACCATTACTACAATAATCAATAACAAGACCAAATGTTCGAAGATTAATAAAATTTAAACGTTGAATATTTGGATGATGTTCAGCAATATCCGTTAATTTAATTCCTTCATCGAGAATGCTCATACGTTGTTCACTCGTATTCTGTCGTGGTCGTTTATGTGCATAGAGTTTCTTTTGATGACGTATCAATTCGACAATACCGAACACACCAAAGCCAAGTGAACGAAGAACTTCAATATCAATCGTGGCCGGAATAAATGGAATTTGCCGTTCGACTAAAAGTTTACGTAATTTCTCACTGAGTTGAATACCTCCTTCTGAAATCATCAAACAACCAATACGAATATGAATCGAATTGAGCCAAATAAACAAACCTTTCTTAGCTTTTTGAAGAACATCGGTGATGATTTTATCTGATGATGTATCCATAATTGAATTCGTTTATTCTGCAAGAAAAATATAAAATACTTGTTCTTTATGTTGGGAAAAGAAATGGCAACTAAAAGCAAACACATGTTTTTTTCATTGAAGACAACCAATAGAAAATATTTATTTATTTTCAATTATAAAAAAAAACGATGAAATAGATGTCGTAGTGATTTCAATAGGATCGTCCTATTTTGCGAAAAGATTTATTTTTTATATACATAAAAAGAAACTAAAATACAATCATCGACGTTGATTTTCTTCGTTTAATTTTTTCAGTTGATTCTCTTGAGAAATTTTTTTTTTAATTCAATCTCTTTTTTGAGCTTCGCAATTTCTTGCACTACTCGACAATGCTCATCGTAGAAACCTATCGATTCTGCGATATGCGAACGCGCTTTAAATGGCCGATATTTATCTAAAGAAATCAACGTTCGATCATCAGTTGTAGGTCCTAATTGATATTGACAAGATGTTGAAGGTAATTGACGTAGAAATAATCGAAGAATTTTTTTAATAAAATCTAAACTTGGTCGTTCGAATGGATCCGAATGCCAAGAACGATAGAGTAACGCGCGAAAGATCTCGGGACATGATGTCAGCTGAGCTGGACGGAGTTTTTCAACGGAGACTTTTGTCATAATAACTGAAAACAAGATTATTTTATTGATAAAACTTTTATTTTCTCTTATGCTCTTACGAAACTTGTTCATATTTGTACCATAAGGCATTGTTTTTTTAGCTAACAATTGCCAAAAAACAATTGCCCATGAATAGATATCACAACGCGCGCTATAATTCGATGTATCACAGACTTCAGGTGCCATAGTAACTGAAAACAATGGAAGTCATTGATTTTGTTTTCTTTTTTTTTGTCAAAGAATTTCACTTGGTGTTCCAGCTTGACGTGTTAGTAGAACTCGATGAAGATCTGTTGCTGTCCCATAATCACTGAGAACAATTGTTTGATAATTATCTTTTAAAAGTAAATTTGCTAATTTCACATCGCGATGCACTTTGAAGAGAAGAAATTTGTTTATCATCAAGAAGTTAATTTCAAATGAAAATTTACTAAGATTTTTCGAATGTAAAAAACTCAATGCGTCGGCTAATTGATACGACCAACTGAGCACATCTCGTAATGTATAGATCGATTCAGATTTTCGTAGAAAACCATCTAATGAACCACAATCGTAATAGTCCATGAAATAACCACATGATTTTAAATTAATAAAATGAATTTTTGGAATATTCGGATGTAAACCCGAGATTTGAGCTAATTGAGTAGCTTCTTTGATAATATTGAGTTGTTGTTTATAATCAGTTGATATGGAACGTTTATGTGCGTATAATTTTTTCTCATAACGAACTAAATCCACAATTCCAAATGAACCAGCATCGATTATTTTTCGATGAGCAACTTCACTAGTTTCTCGAAGAAAATCAATTTTATGTTGATGATTTAATTCTTTTAATTTTTCACAAATCTCATGATCATTTTCTACGAGGAAAAACAAATAAATGAAATTTAATACATAGTCAACAAACTTTTGTTCACAGCATTTGCTATCCATTGATCTCGAGTGTTTGTATCCATTTTACAAGTGAAGAAAAATTTTTATTTTGAATTAACGATGAAATTCACTAAAAATCACCAACAGATCCTGAACCAATCATATCGGAATATAGGTGACGCATATGTCTAAAAAGTATTCATGTTTTTTTTTACGTCTTAGCTTGATTATCTTTGTTTTTTTCGGAGATACTTTAGGGAAAAATCATCTTGCTTATATAAGACATTGTTGATTTAATACAGAGCAAAAAACAAACAAACAAACGAAAGAAATATCTATGTATAGAAACCGGTTGTGTAAATTCTTTTTCTCTACAGAAAATAATAACAAACAAGCAACAATCGAAAGATATTTTACAATCAAGATTTGTTAGATGTTGGCGGTGAATCCGATTTACATTCTAAATTAAATGGAGGAATGCGAACTTCGATAAATGTACCATCGTCTTTTTCCATTTTGAATGTTCTAAATGAGAGAAAACAACGAGAAATCGGTTTTTTTTTGTTGTTGTCGAAGAATTCGTACCCCCACATATGTCCACTTGGAGCGGAAAGAGATACATGTGATGAATATTGAAATGCAGGATATTCTTTAGATAGACGAGGTTCTTGTCCAACAACACCTTTGCCACGTACAGTTTCCAATGTACCCGAAAGACTGAATATACGCCAATGACGTTCACGTAGAGTCATAGGTTCGTCAGTATTTAAATTTTCAATACGAATCGAATAACGCCACCAATGTACACTGACACCTTGTGCTGAACGTGAACCTCTAGAAAAGAAATTTTCTTGTTGTTGTGCTTTATTTCTTTGTTTAAAATAAAATAATTCGTACATATAAAACGGAATAACTGTCACTCGGATTTGATGTGTTACATCTTTCGAAACATCAGATAATTCCAACCAAGTATGATGTCGTTCTTGCCAAGATTTCAAATGTTCACGAGGAACGAAGTTTGGTGCTAAAATCAACAATTTCTTGATCATTAGTCGCGTTTAATTGCCTGCCAATTAAACTTACATGCTTCCGAATCATGCATTAAAAATTTATCGAATAATTCATGTTCAATCGGTGTTCGTTCTGTACTCTAAAATCAGCCAAATACATTACAATTCAAGTCAACTAATTAATTTATTAATTACAGTATATGGTATAACATCTTCATGAGCAACATAATCAAGACCTGGAATTGCATAAAGATTCCGATCTCGTTCTTGATTGCCCAGAAATGTAACAGCTTCTGAATACAAAGAAAAAAGAGGCACTCGAATTCGATTTAAAAACTCGAAGTACCTGTTTGTGCTCGAATATAAGGCATGTCACGTGTGTCAATTAAAACTTGATAATATGTAGCCGATCGAGCACGAATCTCATGAATATTTGATGATGATGATGAACTCGGCAAAGGTGGCGGCGCATTTGAACGGCCATCGTATCGATCAAAAACTCTTGCCAACCATGGAAATAAGATTACACCTCGATAGCCAAATATTCGATGAAGAAATAGCTAAAGCATAATTGAAAAGTTCTTTACCTTTTCTTCTTCTTCTTCTTCTTCTTCTTAGTTTTCTTTTTCTGAAGACACTGAGCGAGCGAAAGAGAGATATAGATAGATACGTACGCACGAGTTGATCTTCTCATCTAACGATTAACGCATGGTTTGGTTTAATAAAATTTTCATTCATCATCGTCATTGTTGACAATCTTAGCGCATCAAGACGTAGAATAATAGAAAACGAGTGAGATGAGAAAAAGAAACTTTCTCTTTTTTTTTCTTTTCTCTGCTCATTTATTATCACCATCGTCATCATCATACATATAAGATGATAGTCTAATAAGTTTTCCATGTTTTTGAAGAAATTTAGTTTCGTATTTAGCTATATTCTTATGAGCCGATGGGGAAATAGTCGATCATCGTCTTCTCTAGCTCTTTTTTTTTATTTAAAAAAGAAATAGAAATAATAATCGAATTAGCCTCGTAGAATATTCGAACGACAATACGAGCATTTTATAACCGAACTCCGATAAGAGATGAATAGGCACAGCGCAATAATTGCTCGACAAGTGTATGCATATAGATGTATGTGCGAGAAAAACGCTTATTGAAGACGTAACGAGGGAAAGAGAGAGAGGGAGAGAAGAAATCATTCGATTTGTCAGAACGCATTTAGCGTTGCATAGGAGAAACGGTAGTAATGGCGGTGAAAAAAAAGAAGAAGAAGGAGCAAAACACCATCAGTAAAGCTTGTCGACAGGAAGTCTCCGTTTTTCATTCTTCATCCTAGCCGACTGTTGCTTGCTCTCGGTTCGCATTTAGCTTGACACCCGTTTTGTAGCTCTTCATCATGTGTTGTTCATCTGTTCAATATTTCACTAGGCTATGTTATTTCATCTATCTCTCTCTCTCGTTTTCTTTCTTTCTGTTTTCCTAAACAAAAAGAAAACTTCAATCGTTCAATTGTGTACTAAAAATATCTCTTGCACATCGAGTGAGAACTGACAAATATGACGTCAAAACTAAAAAAGTAAGTTATTATCTTGGATTATTTCAATCCGAGAGAATTTTCTTCGATTTAACAATCAAATTTCTAATTTTCTTTGATCGATTCGAAGACTTAGAAGAAAGAAAAAGAAAGAAGAAAGTAGTCAGCTACCCGATAAATATAACTAATGAGACAAAAGAAAAGAACAGATCATTTATTTATCTAACTTGACTCGAAGAAAATCTTTTTCGATCTGGAAAAACGATTATTTCCTTTTTTTTCAGTTTCTTGACATGTTAATGTCTTTTCTTCTTCTAGTTTGTTGTTTTCTTTTTGTTCGCTCAAAATCTGTTGTTTTTACTCTTTTCTTTTCTTTAAAGAAAAACATCGTACATTTTTAAATTAACTGATTTTTTCCTCTTTCTCTCTCTAAGACAATCTAATCGAACATGAAGAAATTCTTTTTTCTCTTCTTCTTCTTCTTCTTCAAATGTTTATAGACAAATAACTAATAAGAAGAACAATCATGCAATAAAATCATGACACAAAAGAATAAGAAAAAGAAATGAGACGAAGGGACAGATCTATGACAATTTGTTGTGTCCTAATGAAATGTGAATCGAGCTCATTGACATTCTCATCGCTTTTTCCTTCTTGCTTATTTCTGATTCTTCAAATCGTATAGATGGATAGACAGATAGATATGTATACAAACAGGACATTGAGAGAAGAGTTAATGACATGACATTTTCACGTCGAAACTAAACAGAAATCCATGGATTGTTTATTATAGATTGAGTTTTCAAATTCAGATATGAACCGTCCAATTCCAACAACAACAACGAATCCTATTGCATTCAAAGTAGACACTGTCTATTCCTGTTAAATTTCAATAAACGATTGGTTTTGTCTTTGTAACTAGATCATGTTACTCGGAGATAGTGGCGTTGGTAAAACGTGTTTATTAGTACGTTTTAAAGACGATACATTTTTATCTGGCAGTTTTATTGCAACAGTTGGAATTGATTTTCGGAATAAAACAATTGTGATTAATAATAAACAAGTGAAGTTACAAATTTATGACACTGTATGTTGAAGTTTTAATCGATAGTCTTTATCGTTCTCAGCGTTTTCTTCTTCTTCTACTCGTATTCTATAGAGAGAGAGAGAGAGAGAAGAGTAAATAGACTCGGAAATGATTTGAGTTTGTAAAAACCTAATCAATATCAATAAGAAGAAGAAGAAATCGGAGAATTTATTGACAATTTCTTTTCTTTTGCCTCTCTCAACGATCACTTCAGTTCTATTTATATTCTTTTTTTCTTTGATTTTTATCCTAGGCTGGTCAAGAACGTTTCCGTTCGGTAGCACATTCGTATTATCGTGATGCAAATGCATTATTACTTCTCTATGACGTTTCATCAATATTCAGTTTTAATCACGTTCGCGACTGGCTAAGCGAAATTCAAGAACATGCACAATCGAATGTGATTGTCATGCTAATTGCAAATAAAGTTGATAAACTCCAAGAACGTGTTGTTACACGTGACATGGGCGAGAAATTAGCCAATGAATACGATGTTGCCTACGTCGAAACATCGGCAAAGACAGGCTTAAATGTTGAATTTTCCTTTCATGCTATTACACAAGCTTTACTCGAGCAAATCGACATCAATCTATCCAATGGACAAAATCCATCGAAAACATTAACTCATCTCGTACAATTGAACGATCGAGTATCGAAACGCAGTACATGCTGTTCATTTTCTTAGTATTTTTTTTTTGAATCCAACAAAAAGAAAACATCAACAAATATTCTCAATATCTGATAGGGGAAATAGAATCTTCTAATGTATTTTTGACATCTATCCGTCAGAGTTGACGGGTCGTCTCTTTACCTGGCCTGTTTCATAATTGCCTTCTTGTTTGACAGCTGTAAATAGGCCGACTTCATGTAATCTAGAAGACGAGAGAGAAAGAGATAGAGCTGATGATTTGCTTTTTTTGTTCTTTTGAATTTCAATTCGATATTCTTACTTATTCGGTGCATTCGATGAAATCAATCGAATATTTGTTCGTAAAAAGATTTTCAAAAGATTTAATTGAGATTTTCTAATGAACAACATCGCATCTAAAATTCGATTCATTTGGCGGAATTAGATATTTA
>ERZ778027.1753-NODE-1753-length-32889-cov-17.301547_pt1 | contig 32889 bp, 24 predicted proteins | sample MGYA00375757_ERZ778027 | MGnify/ENA primary metagenome ERZ778027 (study PRJEB29350, sample SAMN05389817) | bioreactor metagenome | isolation source: Ammonium sulfate bioreactor | place: South Africa: University of Cape Town | collected 2014-02-18 ...
AATTTTGGACGCCGATCCCCCGGCTTACGGGGTCAATATTGCAGGCCGAATGACAGTCCGCCTCAGGCGCTGGATGATCGCATTGGCTTGTGCTCCGGGCACCATCCGCGCGTTGATGTCGTCAATCCACGCCGCCCTTGTTGATGGCAACCGCATAGAAGCCCAACAGCGGATGCGCCCAGCTGGGGGATACCCACGATGAGCTGTCATCGTTCGTTATCTCAGGGCTGTCCTTGACGTGGTCGATGTAGAGCGTGCCGGCGAACTGCACCGTGCCGTTGACGTACAGCGCCTTGGCCGCCTGGTTGTAGACGAACGTGCTCGGCATATTGCGGTACTCGAGCCGCTTATCGAAAGGAACCTGCTTGCAGTACTAGATGGCGTTCGCGCCGTCGAAGAGCTTGATAGGCCTATCGCCGTAGAAAGGGCTGAGGCGGGCGATGCCTGAAAGGTCGATAGCCGTCTGCCATGTATTGCCTGCCACGACAGTCGCGCTCGTGTCGGTGTAGCGCAGGAGCATCCACGGCCTGAGCTGCTCCACCATTGCCTTGACGAGGTTGATGAACTGGAAGAGGACGCTCGACCCTATGGAGGCGCCGCCGTTTAGTCTTCGCAGAATGTATCAAGCTCAGTGCCGGTCCTGCCGCAATGGTATCGCGGCAGAGAGCTGATCTGGTTCATAGGCGCATTCCAAAGATCACCTATTGCTAGCATCGCGATTTGGTAAGTATGGGGCCAACGAGCATGTCAAGCAAAGTGGCGACGAGCTGGACTTCTTTTGTGTTCCGGATCGTGGTCTATAGCGGTACTTCCGCTGCTCAAGATATTGACGTCGCCGATTAACCGAGAACGTGAGCCATGCCGAAGCCGCCAATTGTTGACGTTGTTGCGGAGACAGGACAAGCAGTCGAACCCCCACCACCGGAAATCCTAGAACCGGACACGGATCTCTCGCCGGAGGATATTGAGCAGGCACGCAGGGATTATCTGCTCACGCGATTCTGGATGAGCGCTAAAGGCTTTTGGGGTGCCAACGGCGGCAAGCTGGCATGGGTGCTTTCTGTTGGCCTTATCGCCTTGATTATCACAAACGTCGCGTTCCAGTATGCCATCAATGTCTGGAACCGCGCGATCTTTGACGCCATCGAGACGCGTGACTCCGCCGCGGTTTTTTATCTAACGGGGGTATTCTTCCCGCTCGCAATGGGCAGTGTGGCGCTCGGCGTGTTTCAGGTGTTCGCACGCATGGGCATCCAGCGGCGCTGGCGCGCGTGGCTGACCGATGCAGTGGTATCGCGGTGGCTAACCAACGGCCGCTACTACCAACTTAATCTAGTCAGCGGCGACCACGAAAACCCGGAATATCGCATCGCCGAGGATCTGCGGGTTGCCACTGACGCGCCGGTGGATTTCGCCTCCGGCGTGATAGCCGCATTCCTTTCGGCGGCAACCTTTATCGTGGTGCTCTGGAACATTGGTGGCGCGCTGACTCTGACGGCAGGCGAGTCGACATTTACTATTCCCGGGTTCCTGGTGGTGGCCGCGGTTATCTATGCCGGAGTTACCAGCGGTTCGATGGTCTACATCGGCCGCCACTTTGTCGCGGTCTCAGAGAGTAAAAACCAGGCCGAAGCCGAATATCGCTACGCGCTGACGCGCGTTCGCGAGAACGGCGAAAGCATAGCTCTGTTGGGTGGCGAGGAGGAAGAGCGCAACGGAATCAACAAAACATTCGCCAGCGTAATCAAGCAATGGGCACTTCTCTGCGGTCAGCACATGCGCACCACCGTTGTATCGCAGGGATCGAGCCTGATTGCTCCAGTCATCCCACTCTTACTATGCGCGCCGAAATTCCTCGATGGCAGCATGACTTTGGGACATGTGATGCAGGCGGCGTCGGCCTTCACCATCGTGCAGAGTGCGTTCGGCTGGCTTGTCGATAATTATCCGCGTTTGGCTGACTGGAATGCTTGCGCGCGGCGGATCGCGTCGCTGATGATGTCGATCGACGGGCTGGATCGCGCCGAGCGCGGTGACGGCGCCGGCCGCATCCAGCGCGGCGAGACCGAGGGAGACGCGATCCTTAGGCTTACCGACTTGTCCGTGACGCTCGACGACGGCACTGCCGTGGTAGGAGAAGCGGAAGTGACCATTGACACGGGCGAACGCGTGCTGGTGGCGGGGGAGTCCGGTACCGGCAAAAGCACTCTGGTGCGCGCTATTGCCGGCCTGTGGCCTTGGGGTGGCGGCAGCGTTAACTTCCATCCGAACCGTCGGTTGTTCATGCTCCCTCAAAAGCCGTACGTGCCTTTTGGAACGCTACGTCGTGCTGCCGCCTACCCCGCGGGTGCGGCAGACTGGACTCTCGGAGAAATTGGCGCTGCTCTGGACAAAGTGGGACTTGGTCACCTCAAAGATCGACTGCAGGAAGAGGGGCCCTGGGACCAAACGCTGTCGGGGGGAGAAAAGCAGCGCCTCGCTTTCGCCAGGCTATTTTTGCATAACCCCGATATTATCGTGCTGGACGAAGCAACATCCGCGCTCGACGCAACGAGCCAGGACCAGATGATGGACCTTCTCAATAAGGAGCTTCCTAATGCCACCGTCGTCAGCGTGGCACATCGGGTCGAACTCGAAGCCTTTCATACTCGAAAGATCGTTCTGGAGCGACGCAAGGGTGGCGCGAAGCTCGTGAGCGATATTGACCTCATTCAGCCAAAAGGAAAACGCCGCTTGCTAGGTCGTTTCCTGCGCCAGCGCAAGACATCGCCTTGAGACGTTCACTTTCCGGGTCGGGATGGTGCTACACTTACCGCATACCGCCACGGAAGCGCCGACGACACGCCGGCACTGGCAGGAACTGGTTAAAAAGCCGAGCTCGTTGCTCCATCGGAAGCAGCCGCTGTGCGCTACAAAGAAGTGCTCGTGCGGGCGCTTCGCTTGTCCTTCAGTTCAACCCAGACAGGCGCGTGGTCGCTCGTCTTCGCCCAGCCCCGGACTTTGGCGTCGACATGCGCGTCCGCGAGTTTCGTGGCCAGCTCCGGACTGAGGAGAAGGTGGTCGATGCGCAAGCCGGCGTTGCGTGCGTAGGCGTTACGAAAATAATCCCAAAACGTATAGATCCGCTCGCCCGGGTGAAGGGCGCGCAAGGCGTCCGTCCAACCTTGCTTCAGGAGCCGGAAATAGGCTGCGCGCGCCTCGGGTGCGAACAGCGCGTCGTCGAGCCAGCGCTCGGGCTTATAGACATCGATGTCGGTCGGCATAACGTTGAAGTCGCCGGCGAGCACGACGGGCTTGCCCGACTGCAAGAGCTCCGCAGCGTGGTCGATCAGCCTGTCGAACCAGCGCAGCTTGTAGTCGAATTTCGGGCCGGGCTTGGGATTGCCGTTGGGCAGGTAGAGGCCGCCGAAGAGAATGCCGTTGATCGCGGCCTCGATGTACCGACTGTGCGTGTCGTGGGGATCGCCTGGAAGGCCGCGCCTGGTCTCCTCGATCGGGCCGAGGCGGCTCAAGATGGCCACGCCATTCCAACTCTTCTGCCCGTGCCAGATCGCATCGTAGCCGAGATCGCGGATTGCTTTTTCGGGGAACTTGTCTTGCGGCGCCTTCAACTCCTGCAGGCAAACAATGTCGGGCTGCGATGCCTCGAGCCAGCGCAGCAGGACCGGCAGCCTGCCGTTCACGCCGTTGACGTTGTAGGTTGCGACCTTCACGGCTGTTGCAGGTCCGGCAGGGCCTGGTCGGCGCGACCCCAGCCTGCGAGGGCTTTGGACGCGGCGCGCTTCGAAAGCTCGCCAGCATCGCCGACGCGGAAGTGGGAGGGCTTGTCGATCGTCTTCATCTCCCGCCACGTGATCGGCGCGGCGACAGGCGCTCCCGCGCGCGAGCGCGCGCTATAGGGCATGACGGCGGTCGCGCCGCGCTGGTTGCGGAGGTAGTCGACGAAGATCCGGCCCTTGCGCCGCGCCTTCGAGAGCGCTGCGGTGAAGTGCTCCGGGTCGCTCTGCGCGACCGCCTCCGCGAGACGATGCGCGAAATCCTTCACTTGCGGCCATTCGGCTTTTGGCGTGAGCGGCGCGATGACGTGCACGCCCTTGCCTCCGGTCAGCATCGGGAAGGTCTCAAGCCCGATCGACTTGAGAATGTCCCTGAACTGGAATGCAGCGTGCCGCACGGCCTCGAAGGCGAGGCCTTCGTCGGGGTCGAGATCGAAGATCAACCGGTCGGCCTTCTCGACGTCCTCGATGCGCGCGCCCCAACCGTGGAATTCGATCGTCCCCATTTGCACGCAGGTCATCAATCCATCGGCGTCGTCGACATACAGATACGGCTCCTCGTGGCCGTCCCTCTCGACAATGCCGACGTGGTGGACCGCGTCGCCGAAGGCGCCTGCGTCGTGCTTCTGGAAGAAACACTTTTTGGCGCGGCCTTGCGGGCACCGAACAAGGCTGATAGGCCGGCTGCCGACCCACTGCAGCATGATCGGGCTCACCGCAGCGTAGTAGTCGGCGAGCTGGCCCTTGGTGATGTTCGATTCGGGGTAGACCACGCGGTCGCGGTTGCTGATCGCGACGTTGCTCTTGGCAGGCGCCGGGAGGTCGGCCGCGTGATGCTCGGACTCGATCACGACGGCTTCCGGCCTCTTGTCCTCACGCAGGCCGAGGTAGCTGGGATGCCTGAGCGTGCCGTCCTTAGTCATCTCCGTGTAGGCGATCTCGGCCACGAGCTCGGGGCGGAGCCAGTGCGCGCCCCGGACTTCTCCGTGCGGCGCGCCGGAACGGTCGCGGACTTCTGCTCGAGCGGAGCCATGATCTTCATCAGCCGGCCCAGCTCGGCCGTGTCGAAGCCGGTCCCGACCTTTCCGGCGTAGCGCAATTTGCCGCCGTCGTGGATGGCCAGAACCAGGGAGCGGAACGCGCGCCGTTTGTCCGACGGCATCCACCCGGCGACCACGAACTCCTGGCGCTTGATGCACTTGGTCTTGACCCAGCTGCCGGAGCGCGCGCCAACGTATTTCGATTTCCCCAGCTTCGAGACGACGCCCTCCAGCCCCGCTGCACAGAAGCGTTCCAGCAACTTCTCGCCGCTACCCTCGATGTGGTCAGAGTAGCGGATATGCTGAGCCTGAGTGAGGAGAACAGCCTTCAAACGTGCCTTGCGCTCGAGAAGCGGCAGACGCGCGAGGTTCTCCCCATTCACCTCGAGGAGATCGAAAGCGAAATAGTCGATCGTCGCCGGCGCTGCCTTGAGGGCGTTCTGCAGCGCCTGGAAGTTTGACCGGCCTTTCGCGTCGAGCACCACTGTCTCCCCATCTATCAGCGCCGATTTGACGCGGAGCTTTCTTGCTTCCGCAACAATTCCGGGGAAGCGGTCGGACCAGTCGAGCCCTGAACGCGTGTAGCAGCGCCCCTCTCCGCCCCCGACGGCGAGGAGCGTGCGGTAGCCGTCGTACTTCATTTCATGAATCCAGCCCGCACCCGCCGGGATGGCGTCAACTAGGGTGGCGAGCTGAACAGGCCGAAACGGAGGCGGCGCATATGCCTTAGCGTTTCTTCCGCTTTGAACCGGCTCCATGACGCGGGACTTCTTCTTCGTTGCTATACGCACCATTCGTCCGATCGGCCTTCTTCCCGAATTTGCGATTTGTGAGCGCCCTCGGTATCGTTTCGAAAGGTGCAGTTACTTCGAAAGCTTTCGAGCCGCGGCGTCCAGTCGTTCGCGGTCGTTGCCGATCTGCTTGATCAGGCCCTCAGCCTGTTCTTTCGTGATGCCGTGCTTTCGCGCGAAGTACTCGACCTCGTAGTCCTCGCCGCCTGCCACGCGCTCCCGGTCCGCTGCACCGCGTTTCGATCTGTCGTCAGACATCATGCTCCTCCGTATCCAGCTAACTTTTTGAAGCCTCCGAAGTTTCACCATGACTGTCGATTGCAAGTCGGCGGCGCTCGGCGAAGTGGCCGAGCAGTGCGCGTTCTCGGCGTCAGGCAAGGACCAGGGCAGATTTGGTATGCGCACCTGATAGGAAGCCCGGGACTCCGCGACAAGATATCAGCCGGCGCAAGCGATTTCGTCTATTTCGTGAAACCCGCGCCGACACCGTGATCCCACGGATGGACTAGGTAGGCGCGATCGAGAAAATGGCTCACGGCCCATGAGCGGTGGGTGCTCCCGTTCTGAGATGAACGCCAACTCCTCGTGCTTCCGGCAACCGCTGCCCCCTCGACCATCGCAGGAAACCCCTCCCGGCGCCGCCTTCCGAGCACCGGACCGGGCATTGCCGTCGAACCGGTCCTCGGCAACGATGCGTCCCTGGCGGATGACGATGCGCCGGCGTAGGCGTGAACCTCAACCGGCCGTCCGACGGCAATGGCCGCGGTCGAATATTTGTTAGCATCGGGTAAATAGACCAGCTGGTTGTCGTGCCCCGTTGATTAGCGCGTCGAAATCGTCTTCGGTAAGCGCGGGATGGCTCAGCAGGGTCCAGCGACGGGCTGGATCGCATGCCAGTATTCCTCGACCAGATCGGCAGTCTTTTGGGTCGTATGGCTGGAGGCGATCGAACTCCTTGTCTCGGTGCCTTCCAACTCGACGTAGCTGCCCGGCAACCGCCGGCTTGCCGTGCTGCCGCAAACCGGCATGGCCAGGAGGCTGGTCGCGTTGGCGCGATCCACGCGCCAGCCACAGTCGCACGCGGTCACGTAAGACGCCCCGATTTCACTCGGCGACTTCTACGGCCTAGTTCTTAAGTTCCGCGAATTTCGCTGCCATCGTCGGATTGGACCGAGTCAGCTTCTTAATTGTTACGTCTTGAGCCTTGTCGTTCGCAAGGCGTAAGTTTCGATCGGCTCCTATCAAGGCGTCCTTCGTCTTCTGGAGATGATCGATGGACTTGTCGATCTCATTGATCGCCGTTTGGTAGTGCCTCGAGGCTAGGTCGTAGTTCTTGGCAAAACCGCTCTTGAAGGTCTCAAGCTGATTTTCGAACTGGGTGATGTCGATGTTTTGCGCCTTAACGAGCGCCAGCTCCGTCTTGTATTTCAAAGAGTTTGTAGCCGCGTTCCGAAGAAGCGCAATGATCGGCAAGAAGAACTGCGGCCGGATGACGTACATCTTCGGATAGCGGTGAAAGACGTCGACGATACCGGCGTTGTAGAGTTCGTTGTCAGGTTCGAGCATCGAGACCAGGACCGCATACTCGCAGCCCTTCTCGGTGCGATCCCGGTCGAGCTCCTTGAGGAAGTCCTCGTTTTTGCTCTTCGTGACGGCTTTATCGCTTTCGTTCTTCATCTCGAACATAATGGAGATGATCTCGGTGCCGGCCTCGTCCGACTCTCGAAAGATGTAGTCGCCCTTGCTGCCGGTCCGCGCGTCGTTGTCCTTTTCGAAGTACGCCCGCGAGAAGGCCATCGAGCGCACCCGGTTGAACTCGGTCTCGCAATGCTGTTCCAGAGTCTCACCGACCATCTTGGTCGAGAGCCGGGCCTTCATATCCTTAAGGCGCTCGATCGCGTTATCGCGATCCTTAATCTGCGTTTCGTACTTGTCCTTGAGCGACTGTTCAGCTAGCTGCCTTTCGAGCTGGACCTGCTTGATGCAGTTTTTCAGCTCGTCGCGCTCTCTTTCAACGGTGCCGACCGCCTCTGTCACGGCGAACTTCTTTTCGAGCTCGACGGCCTGGAGCTTGGCCTTCAGCTCCCGGATCTCCTCTGTCTTGGCGGAAGTGACATTATGCAGCTCGTTGGTTAAAACTGCTTCAGCAAGCTCGGAGGCAGCTTTCTTCTCGCGTTCAGCTTGAGTCAGTGCATTCGCAAGCGTGTCACGCTCTTTCTCCACCGCAGCAAGGGCCTCGGTAACCGCGAGCTTCTGGGTGACCTCGCTCGCCTCAAGCCTGGACTTCAGTTCCTGGATTTCGGCATCTTTGGCGGCCGCGGTCATCTGCAAATCGCTGCTCACCTTGGCCTTGGCCAATTCCACAGCGCTCTGTTTTTCCCGCTCGGCCAATTCCAGCCGCTCGTGCAGCTGTTTTTCAAAGTCGCTGTCACGGACCTGCTTCAGGATCTCCGCATATCCGGATTCGTCGACCTTGAAGGCCCTGTTACAGTGGGGACAGATGATCTCGTGCATGTTCCTGTCCAAAGGTTTCGATCGGCTGCTGATATCCAAGCTTCTTGCTAGCCGAGAGCGGCCCTCCGCTCAATTAACAACAAAATTAGAAACATGGCCGTTCGGGCGGTCAAGCTAGACGGAGCGGTTTTGCGCAATTTGCTTTAGCAATCCCCGCCTTTTCACGTTCCAACACAGCATTCGATTGTAAAATTGAAAATGCGATTGGCCGACTACGCCGGCCCACTTGTCCCCGCTCCTCAGAAGGTGCCCAAGCGTGCCTATCCACCGCCGAAACGGACGAGCGGCTTGCTTGCTCCGTACATATCAAACGTTTTGGAGAGCATCAGACCCAGAGCCGCGATGTGCTGGCGCCCGCTTACGCTGCCACCATTCACAGAAGAACAGGGCTCGGAATATCCGGCCGTTGTAATCCCGGTATTCACCGGCAGGTGCAGAGCACAATGCGGGGCGCCCTGCATATTCCTCGTGGGTCAGTATCACGGGGTGCGCGGCATCGCCGGACGGCTGATGCGACTGGCAGACGGCACGCTTCCGTGACGCTGGATCAATCCGGACAAGGCGCTACCGTGGGTCGAAAAGCAGATTTGGCTCAGCCTCGCGGAGAGCTAAGTCACGGCAATCCGCCCTGCACTCAAATTCACGGTTGTGGTGATGACCGGCTGGCCTGCGCGACCCGGAATTGCTTCGGATTTGGTCCATGCTTCAAAGGTGGCACGGTTTTGCAGACCGTGAGCGAACGCGAAACCTGGCCCATTTAGCTGGTTGACTCAATTACCATCGCCGTCTCCAGAATTTGTGATTATGTTTCCATCTGTGTAGGGGGATAGGTCATGTCTTCTGAACTTCGTTCGCGTCGTCTCGCTGTTCTAATCGATGCAGACAATACTTCCGCGAAAATCGCGGATGGATTGTTCGAAGAGATTGCTAAAATCGGAGAAGCAAGCGTTCGCCGAATCTACGGCGACTTCTCCAGCCCTCGTTCTAAAGGCTGGGCGGATACACTTTCGAAACACGCCATCATACCTCAACAGCAGTTTGCCTACACCACAGGCAAGAATGCGTCCGACATCACCTTGGTGATCGATGCAATGGACCTACTTTATAGCGGTCGGTTCGATGGATTTTGTCTTGTTTCCTCGGACAGTGACTTTACCCGCCTCGCCGCCCGCATACGTGAGCAAGGTGTCGATGTTTTTGGATTCGGTGAGCAGAAAACTCCGGAGAGCTTTCGACAGGCCTGTCGGAAGTTCGTGTACACGGAGAATCTGTTTACAGATGCTGCCAATAGTCAGGATGCGGCCTCAATTTCAAAGCCTCTTCGGCCCCCGGGCGCAGCTACTCCCATTATTAAAAAGGTCATCATGCAGATGGAGAGCGAAGACGGTTGGGTCCCGCTAGGCGAAGTCGGGAAACAGCTTGCTAACCTGGCCTCCGACTTTGATCCCAGAACCTTCGGCTTTCGCAAGCTAAGCGATCTGGTGCGAAAGACAAATTCGTTTGAAATCGATCACCCCAAAGGTGGCTCCATGCGAATTCGCACAAAATCCTCCACCAAACCACCTTCAAAATCGAAGACTCCCGCCAAGACTGGGACCTGAAAAGGAGTCGCTCGAAGCAAATAGTTTCTGGGTTAGCCACCGTCTTCAGGCGGCGCATTGATCTGATGGGGAACAGTCACAACCGGGGCGGAGTCGGCGCACGTCCCTTGGACATCGGCGCTCAATCCGATCGACGAACGCAAGGTCGAAAGGTTCGGCTGGTATCCGAGGGTGTTCTCACAACGACCTTCGATGGCCGAACTGTCACCTATGTATTTGGCGAACTGGACATGCTGGTGCCCGCTTACGCTGCCACGATTCACAAGAGCCAGGGCTCCGAATATCCGGCCGTTGTAATCCCGATGCTCACTCAGCATTACGCCATGCTGCGGCGGAACCTGCTCTACACCGGGGTCCCGCGAGGCAAGAAGCTGGTCGTGGTGATAGGTCAGAAGAAGGCTGTTGCGATCGCGGTGCGCAATGTCTCAGGCATACGGCGGTGGTCAAACTGGCAGAGTGGCTGGATTCTCGATCACCCGGTTAGTGGCTCATCGATCGTGGAAAAAATAATGGCCACGTCCGTTCATCGCCTTTGGCCTGGCTCTGCGCGCGAACGGCAGGCGGAAGGCGCCGGCAGGGCCGAGGCCATTGCGGAGTCCGCTACCGATGCCCTCGATCTCATTCGCAAGGCGCGCGATGCGCGCCGCGCTGCTGCCGATGCCGCTGCTGATCCTGGCCGGCTGCGCGACGACGACGGCTTCCGTCGGGACTGATGCGGTCACCTGCTCGGCCTTCGAGCCGATCCGGTGGTCGAAGAACGATACCGACGGGACGATCCGGCAGGTCAAAGAGCACAACGCGGCCTGGAAGGCGATCTGCGCTCCGCAGAAGCAAGACTAACCGAGGGAATTCCGGTTGTTTTCCGGGCCACGATCGGTGATCTATCCTGGCCAAGGATGGATCACGTGCACAGCTTCGAAGACATAAAACCCGGCGCCCGCCTGCGTGGCCTTGACCCCGCTGGGGTCGCGGAGGTCGTTCAGGTCGCTAAATTCGGCCCCGATGCCTTGAACCTGGTCTTCCGGGTAGATGGTCGGGTGGGCGAGCGCCTCGTCTATCGGGGCGAGGAGATCGGCTTCGAATTCCTCGAAGCGGGGCGAACCTATGCATTCGACGCCGACGGCGGCTTGCTGCGGCTTGCTTCCGAAGCATACCGAATCCGGCTTGCGTACCTTTTCGACCCCTACCTCGCGGTGAGCGCTTCCCAGATCGAAGCGCTTCCCCATCAAATCACAGCCGTTTACGGGGAAATGCTTCCCCGTCAGCCGCTTCGCTTTTTGCTCGCGGACGATCCGGGCGCCGGAAAAACCATTATGGCGGGCCTGCTGATCAAGGAGTTAATGATCCGCGGCGATCTTGAGCGTTGTCTCATTGTTGCACCCGGCGGCTTGGTCGAGCAGTGGCAGGATGAAATGTCCGAGAAATTCGGACTGGCCTTCGAGATTCTAACCCGCGACCAGATTGAAGCGTCGATTACCGGAAATCCCTTCGTCGACAAGAGCCGCTTGATCTTGCGGCTAGATATGGCCGCACGATCCGATGAGCTGAAGGCCAAGCTTCAAGCAGCGCCGGATTGGGATCTCGTGATCTGCGACGAAGCCCACCGCATGGCTGCGTCCTATTTCGGCGGCGAGGTGAAGGAGACGCAGCGGCACAAGCTGGGCAAGCTTCTCGGTACGAGAACCCGGAACCTGCTGCTCATGTCGGCGACGCCGCATAACGGCAAAGAAGCCGACTTCCAACTCTTTATGGGCTTGTTGGACGCCGACCGCTTTGAGGGCCGCTTCCGCGAGGGCGTGCACAAGGCCGACGTGTCGGACATGATGCGCCGGCTTACCAAGGAAGAGCTCTATCGCTTCGACGGGACTCCCCTGTTTCCTGAACGTCGCGCCTATACAGCGAGCTATTCGCTGTCGCCTGCGGAGGCCGATCTCTATCAGGCGGTCACCACCTATGTGCGCGAGGAAATGAACCGAGCCGACCGGACCGGTGATGACAAGCGCCGCATGAATGTGGGCTTCGCGCTCCAAATCCTCCAACGGCGTCTCGCGTCTTCTCCGGCGGCAATTCATCGTTCGTTGGAACGAAGGCGAAAGCGGCTCGAAGAAAGGCTCCGCGAAGAAAGGCTGATGCGGCAAGGTGGAACGGTGCCGCTCGCGAAAGCGCCGGACCTGCCAACCTACGATCCCGACGACATCGAAGAAGTACCGTCAGAAGAAGCAGAAGCCGCCGAAGAGCAAATCCTCGATCAGGCGACGGCTGCACAAACACTCGCCGAGCTCGAAGCGGAGATCGCTATTCTCGCCGACCTCGAAGATCGTGCGTTGCGCCTCAAGCTCTCCGGACAGGACGCGAAGTGGCGTGAACTGGAATCGATCCTCGACGAGCCAATGATGCTCGATCAGGCCACCGGCTTGCTGCGCAAGATACTGATCTTCACCGAACCGAGGGATACGCTCGAATATCTTCAACAGAAGATCACGGCCCGCATTGGCGACCCTGCGGCAGTTGTCGTTATTCATGGCGGCATCGCGCGCGAAGCTCGGCGGGCCGCCATCGCGGCTTTCAATTCCGATCCTGTTGTCCGCGTCATGATCGCGAACGATGCCGCTGGCGAAGGCGTCAACCTTCAGCGCGGCGCCCACCTCATGGTCAACTATGACCTGCCTTGGAATCCGAACCGCCTGGAACAGCGCTTTGGCCGCATCCACCGCATCGGCCAAACGGAAGTCTGCCACCTCTGGAATCTGTGCGCGGTCAACACGCGCGAGGGCGAAGTCTATCGCCGTCTGTTGGAAAAACTGGAGGAGGCGCGCGCAGCGCTCGGCGGCAAGGTCTACGACGTTCTCGGTGAATTGTTCGAGGGCCATGCGCTGCGCGACCTTCTGGTCGATGCGATCCGCTATGGCGATCGCCCGGAGAAGAAAGCCGAGCTCTTTCGCAAGGTCGATGGTGCGGTCGATGTGGACGCGATCGAGAAACTGGTCGCCGAACGCAAGCTCACATCGGAAGGCATGGACCCGCACGCGGTCAGCGAAATCCGCGAGCAGATGGAGCGAGCCCAGGCGCGCCGGCTCCAGCCGCATTTCATCGGCGCGTTCTTCCGCGAAGCCTTCACGATGCTCGGCGGGCGCATTGCCGAACGCGAGAAGGGCCGCTTTGAAATCACGCGGGTGCCGTCGATCCTGAAGGAACGGGACCGCCTCATCGGCCGCTCCGATCCGGTGCTCGATCGCTACGCCCGCATCACCTTCGAGAAGAATCTTATCGCCGGCCAGCCGCAGGCCGAGCTTGTCGCGCCCGGCCATCCCCTGCTCGAAGCCATCGTCGATGTCGTCCTTGAGCGGTTCCAGCCGCTACTCGTTCAGGGCGGGGTGCTGGTGGATGAAGCGGATACGGGTAACGAGACACGTCTCTTGCTCTATCTCGAACATGCAATCCGCGATGGCCGCACCGGGCGCTCTGGCGAACCCCGCACGGTGTCGCAGCGGCTTCAATTCACCTTCCTGAAGGAGGACGGCAGCGCGGTCGATGGAGGACAGGCTCCCTATCTCGACTACCGCCCGATCACCGCGGACGAACGCAAGCTCGTCTCCGACGCCATCACCGCGCCCTGGCTTTCGGGTCAGGTGGAAAGCCGCGCGCTGGGCTACGCCATTCAATCGCTGGTGCCGCAACATCTCGAAGAGGTGAAGACGCGGCGGATCGTCGAAATCGACAAGGTCGAACGCGAAGTCAGGGCGCGACTCACCCGCGAAATCAATTACTGGGATGTGCGCGCCGCCCGGCTGCGCGAGGAGGAACGCGCTGGCAAGGATCAGCGCATCAATGCCCAGAACGCCGAGGCGACGGCCGCGCGTCTCGTCGAACGGCTGCATAAACGGCAAGCGGAACTCGATCGCGAGCGCCAGATCTCGGCGTTGCCGCCCGTCCTCAAGGGAGCGGCGCTGGTGATCCCAACGGGGCTCCTGAAAGCGCGTGCGCCCGAAGTGCCCCCGCCCGAGGCGAAGCCGGACGGATTTGCGGAAGACCCGGTCGCCCGCGCGATGTTCGAAAAGCTCGCCATGGAGGCGGTCATGGCGGCGGAGCGTATGCTCGGCAACGAGCCGCGCGATGTGTCCGCTGAAAAAAAGGGCTACGATATCGAAAGCCGCGATCCCCGCGCCGGGCACCTCCGCTTCATCGAGGTGAAGGGCCGGCACGCGGATGGCCGCGACGTGATCGTGACCAAGAACGAAATCCTCGCCTCGCTGAACGCGCCTGAGGCCTTCGTCCTCGCGATCGTGCAGGTCGACAGCGGCTTTGCGCGGGAGCCAGTCTACGTGCGGCAATTCTTCAAGCGGGAGCTGGGGTTTGCAGAAACGGCGGTGGTCTTCAACGTGAATGATCTGCTATCCCTTGGAGCAGGGCCGGGTTGAGGCCCTAATTCTAGGGATGCCCAGTCACCGCTGATCGCGTCGGCCGCTTTCCCTCGTCTTTTCAGAGAGTTGGCATGGCAGCGAGCCCGCGCAAGAAACTGATCGAAGTCTCGATTCCGCTAGAGGCAATCAATGCCGCCTCGGCGCGGGAGAAGTCGATCCGGCACGGGCACCCTTCGACCTTACATCTGTGGTGGGCGCGTCGTCCCCTGGCAGCTTGCCGGGCGGTGCTGTTCGCGCAGCTCGTGGACGATCCTTCGTCGTGGCCGGACAAGTTCCGGACCGAGGAGGCGCGGGACGCCGAGCGCAAGCGCCTGCACAAGGTCATCGAGCGGCTGGTGCCTTGGGAGGCTTCGAACGACGAGGCGGTGCTGAACGAAGCGCGATGGGAGATCGCGCGCTCGGTAGCCTGGGGCTTGGGCGAAGAGCCGCCGCCAAAGGGCGATAGGAAGGCGGTCCTCGATTATCTCCAGGCCAAGGCGCCTCCGGTCTATGACCCGTTCTCTGGCGGTGGGTCGATCCCTTTGGAGGCGCAACGCCTCGGGCTGCGCGCCTATGGCTCGGACCTCAACCCGGTGGCGGTGCTGATCGGCAAGGCGCTGGTGGAGATCCCGCCGAAATTCGCCGGCATGCCGCCCGTCAACCCAAAGGCTCAGGCAGAACTCAAACGTGGGCGCTGGAACAGCAAGGGGGCGCAGGGCCTTGCTGAGGACGTGCGCTACTACGGTCAATGGATGCGCGATGAAGCCGAAAAGCTCATCGGCCATCTTTATCCGAAGGCGAAGCTGCCGGACGGATCGGAAGCAACGGTGATCGCTTGGCTATGGGCGCGGACCGTGCGCTCGCCCGATCCGGCTGCGAAGGGCGCGATGGTGCCGCTGGTCTCGTCCTTCATGCTCTCGACCAAGGATGGGAAGAAGGCTTGGGTTGAGCCGGTGCTCGATCCGAAAGCTCAGGATGGATACCGGTTCGAGGCGAAGAGCGGAAAGCTCGCAAAGGATGAAGAAGGGCGACTCAGAGACGGGACCATGTCGCGCTCTGGGGCGACTTGCATCCTGACCGGTACCTTCATGCCCTTTGAGTACATCCGCGAGTGCGGACGGCGTGACGGTCTGGGAAGTCGATTGATGGCGATGGTCGCAGAGAGCGAACTGGGCCGAGTGTATCTCACGCCGACCGCCGTCCACGAGAAGGCCGCGGAAATAGACAAAATAGCCGCTGAAGAAATTGCCGTCTCGATACCTAACAACACTAGAGACTTCCGAACGCAGTTGTATGGGTTGCCTACCTTTCGCGACTTGTTTACCGCGCGACAACTTCAGGCGATGACGATGTTTTCTGACCTCGTACCTAAGGTCAGAGAACGGGCGTTTAAGGACGCAACTGCCGCGAATCTCGTGGCCGATGAGGGTCCCCTCCGCGCAGGCGGCACCGGCGCGGCCGCCTATGCCGACGCTATCGCTACCTACTGCGCGTTCGCCGTGAGCAAAGCATCGACTCGATCATGCGCTCTTGCTATTTGGGAACCGGGAATGGGACGGCTTGCGGGCGCGCTTGGGCGGCAAGCCATTGGTATGCAATGGACGTATGCGGAGACCAATCCTCTCGCTGGGGCAGGCGGCGATATTCAAGGGACCGCCAATTCGGTCGCAGAAAACATAGACAACCTTGGCATCGGTGCGCCGGGCGAGGTCAAAAACCTTGCGGCTCAAAGAAACATTTTCTCCGATCGCCCCATTCTTATTTCGACGGACCCGCCATACTATGACAACATTGGCTATGCCGATCTTTCCGACTTCTTCTACATTTGGCTTAAGCGTTCGCTAGGACCGGTTTGGCCGGACCTATTTCGCCGGATCACAACGCCTAAGGAAGAAGAACTCATCGCCGCGTCTTACCGCCACGGCGGTAGAGAAGACGCGGAGGTTTTCTTCATGACGGGCATGGGCCACGCCCTCACCGCGATGCGAAAAGCTTCCGTGGATAGCGAGCCGCTCACCATATTTTACGCCTTCAAGCAATCTGAAACAGGCGAAGACGGCGTGACTTCCGCTGGTTGGGCCACTTTTCTTCAGGCCGTGATCGATTCCGGCTTGGGCATCGACGGCACATGGCCCATTCGCACGGAAGCCACAAATGCGCTGAAAGCGCACATCAACGCGCTCGCATCATCCGTTGTCCTGGTCTGTCGCAAGCGCAGTGCTGCGGCTGAGACTGTGACACGGGCCGAGTTCATCCGAGCCCTGAAGCGCCAGATGCCCGAGGCCATCGACAAAATCCGCAAAGCAGGTGTCGGTCCAGTGGACATGCAGCAATCGGTCATCGGACCGGGCATGGGCGTGTTCTCGCGTTACGCCAAGGTTCTCGAGGAGACGACAGCGCCATGTCGGTGAGAACCGCGCTTTCGCTGATCAATCGGGTCTGGGAAGAAATCGAGAACGAACTTGATACGGCCTTCGACGCTGAAACGCAGGTCGCGCTAGCCTGGTTCGCCACCTACGGCTTCGATGCCAAGCCCTCCGGCGAACTGATCACGCTCGCAAACGCGAAGAACGTGCCCCTCAATGCGCTCTTCGCTTCGGGCGTTTTCTCAGACGGCAGAGGGAAGGCGGGCCTCACCGCGCGCGTCGATCTCCCGGAGGATTGGACGCCCGCCTCCGACAAGGCTTTGACCGTATGGGAATGCGTGCAGCACACAGCGCGCGTGCTGAATGCCGAAGATGGTGGCGGGGAAGCCGCGGCCCGGCTTGTTTCGGAAATGGGATCGAAGGCCGGTGAGGCCCGCGCGCTCGCCTATCGACTCTATGAGATCGCTTCGCAGAAAGGCTGGGCCTCGGAGGCTTTGATCTACAATGAGCTCGCCCAGGAATGGCCGAAGCTCGAAGAACTGGCGTCCACCGCCGGCGCGCGCCGTGCGGCGACCGGCGCCCAAGCCGACCTGTTCTGATCGGCCGGAGGATCGCACCATGTCGGCCGAGAAGGAAACGCTGCGACGGGTTCAGGACGGGCTATTCCACCTGCAAAAGGGTCTAGCGCCGTTCGTCGAAGGCCGCATGAAGGGCAAGCACGGGGCGAACTGGCTGCATTATGCAAGCCGCGCCACGGGCGGCAGCCCGAGCGCAAAGCTTGACGCTTACGGTCTTCTGAAAACCATCGTCGACAACTGGCGCGAAGTCTTCGACGACGCCTTCGGCCGCAACGACAAGCACAAGGCGCGCAATTTCACCTCGATGGCGCTTGAAGCGCGCAACGCGATCTCGCATCTCGCAATCGGGCTGCAAGACGACGAGGCGCTCCGCTATCTCGATGCCATGCACCAGCTTCTCAAACTGGTGAAGGCGCCGGCCGGCGAGATTGCCGAGCTTCGCAAGCTCTACGACGAGCAGCGGCAGTCGGGCGCGACGGCCAAACCGGCCGCGACAGAGTCGCCTCCCGCGCCCGCACCGAAATTCGATCTTCCGATCGGCGACGCGCTGTTGAAGCCGCTGAAGCCGTGGATCGAGGTCGCGCTTCCGCATCCGGACGTGCTCGCCAACCGATTCAAGGAGGCGGAATTCGCCGCCGATCTGTTCGCGGTCGATGCCGGCCACGCAACCGACGACTACGCCCTGCCCGAGAATTTCTATCGCATCACGTTCCTGACCGAAGGTTTGAAGCGGGTGCTCACGAGTAGCTTGCAGCGCGTCGCCGACACGGGCGGCGATCCGGTCATCGGACTTCAAACCGCGTTCGGTGGCGGCAAAACGCACACGATGCTTGCCGTCTATCACCTCGCCAAAGCGGCCGACCTGAAGCACCTAGAAGGCCTGGCGCCGATCGCCGAGATCGCTGGTGTGAAGGCATGGAAGCAGCCGCGGGTCGCGGTGTTTGTCGGTTCCTCGAAAGGCACGGACGTTTCGCTGAACCTCAAGGACGGCCCGGAGGTCCGCACGCTCTGGGGCTATATCGCCTGGCGCCTTGCCGGCGATGCCGGCCTCAAGCTGGTGGCGCAGTCGGAAGCCGCGCGGACGAATCCCGGCTCGGAGATCATGGTCGAGGTGCTGAAGCTCGCCGGCCCCTCGATCATCCTTCTCGATGAGCTCGTGGCGTTCGCGCGCCAATTGCCGGACGAGCGCTTCGAGGCGTTCCTATCCTTCATTCAGTCGCTCACCGAGGCCGCGAAGATGGCGCCCGGCGCGCTCGTGGTCGGCTCGCTGCCGGAGAGCGATTCCGAGGTCGGCGGCCAGAAGGGCAAGGAAGCGCTGCTTCGGCTTGAAAAGATTTTCGGCCGCGTGCAATCGCCATGGATGCCTGCGTCGGGCGACGAGACCTACGAGATCATCCGCCGGCGCCTATTCCAAGCGCTCGATGCCGACGGCGAGAAGGCGCGCGACGAGACCGTCAAAGCCTTTCACGATCTCTATCGGAAGAACCAGGCCGAGTTTCCACCTGAGGCCAAGGAGAAGCGCTATGAAGAGCTTTTTCGCCTTTCCTATCCGATCCATCCCGAACTGTTCGATCGGCTTTCGAAGGATTGGGCGAGCCTCGACAAGTTCCAGCGCACGCGCGGCGTCCTGCGCTTTATGGCGAACGTCGTGGGTGTCCTATGGCACGCTCAGGTCCGCGATCCTTTGATTACGCCTGCCCGCGTGCCGATTGCCCATGAACGGGTGCGGGCAAGCGTCCTCTATCCACTCGATCCGGCCTTCAGCGCGGTAGTCGATAAGGAAGTGGACGGCGACAGCTCTTTGCCCGCGCGGATGGAAGCGAACCCCTCCCGGCGCATCTCGCAAGCTCGCGCGGCAACGCGTGCGGCGCGCGCCGTCCTCCTCTGCTCCGCGCCGCTGGTCGGTCAGCCCAATGCGGGCCTTACCGGCCAAGGGCTTCGTCTTGCCTGCGCCGAACCGGGTGATCAACTCGCGATCTTCGGCGAGGCGCTGCGCGAACTCACCGAGCGCGCGACATACCTTTATGAGGAAGCGGGCCGCTACTGGTTCTCGACCCAACCGACGCTGAACAGACTCGCCGATGATCGTGCCAAGGCGCTGCCCGAACACGAGGTAGACGCGGCGATCGCGCAGATTCTTCGTGATGATGCCGACCCCAAGAAGGGCGGCTCGAAAGGCGGCTTCCATCACGTCCATACCGTGCCGGACGATCCCATCACGATCGACGAGGCTAGCGCGCTGTCGCTCGTCATTCTCGGTCCGTCGAGCTTTCATGCCGGCAAGGGGGCATCGAAGTCGCCCGCGACCGACGCGGTCACTGAAACACTGATGCGTTGCCGCGCAACCCAGCGGCGCCTTCGCAACACGTTGATCTTCGTCGCGGCGGACGAGACCCTGCTGAGCACGGCGCGGGAGGTGATGCGGAAGGCCATTGCCTGGCGCGAGATCGCCGACGACGAGCGACTTCAAAAGCAGCTTCCGACCGGCCAGATCGCCGATGCCCGCGAGAAGGCGAAGACGAATAAGGATGCGGCGCTGAAAGCGGTTCGAGCTGCCTGGAGCCACATCCTCTATCCGATGAAAAGCGATACCGCCGGCAAGCCCTTCGATCTCGAACACGATCCGATCACCGCGCGCGACCGCGCCGCCGTTCCGATCGTGGTCTATGACAAGGCCAAAGCCGACGGCATTGCGCTCGAGAAGCTTGGAACGGAGCGCCTTTGGCTGGCGCTGAAACCGATATGGCCAGACGATCGGCCGCACTTGGCGATCTCTGACGTAGCCGACTGGTTCTCATCGTATGTCTATCTTCCAAAGCTGCGCGACGGCGTTGTGCTTCAAGCAGCGATCCGCGATGCCGTAGGGAAGCTCGATCCAACCTTCGGCTATGCCGATGGCTTCGATGAAGGAACGAGGCGCTATCGGAATCTAATTTGGGCGAAAAGCCCACCCGATATCATGCCGCCAACAGCGGTGCTCGTGCGCGCCGCCGAGGCAGTTGAGCAGCTCAAGCAGCACGCTGGGGCCGCCGAGGCCCCAACTGGCGCGGGCGGCGGACCATCGCCGACCGAAGGACCGACAACGCCAACCGACGGAGGAGCGGCTCCGGCCGAGGGTGGCAATCCGCGCCGCTTCTTCGGCTCGGTTGAGATCGACATGGTTCGCCCGGTGAAGTCCTTTGATGCTATCTTGAATGCGGTCGTAATGGAGCTTCAGCGGACCCAGGGCGCAAAGGTGAAACTCACGCTGGAGATCCAAGCCGAAGCGCCATCCGGTTTTCCCGAGGGAGAGGTCAGCGTCGTTCGCGACAATGCCAAGCAGCTTAAGTTCAAGGCGGAATCGACCGGATTCGAGGACTAGCTGCCCCAACGCTCAGGCGCCCGAATGGCAAGGTGTTGGCGAGTTGACAAACGAACGCCCCGGACTTGCGTCCGGGGCGTTTGTTCAACCCCTTGTTCGATCAAGGGGAATTTGGTTGCGGGGACTCTGACCCTCAGGTTATGAGCCTGACGAGATGAATTTCAGCCAACTCGCGTCCCGGTCGGACTAATCAAGGCTCGGTTTTCCGCCGGGCATCTTCCGTGTTGGCAGCTAGCAGTTACGAAACGTTAACCAATCCAATTTTCAGAGGACACATATTTCCGGCACACGTTTCAGCGCGCGTGAGGCCCCCGCCCTGGCCATGTACCCCCCGGGGGTGAATTTCCGCGCACCGCGCTGACCCGCCACGACCCGCCGATGGCACGCGACCTTTCCTGGTCGCATCCCCTACAGCCATCGGATACCCCAATGAAACGCGATCTCTATATGGAAGTGTCGGCGCGCATTGTTGCCGAGCTGGAAGCCGGCGCCGCGCCCTGGATCAAGCCCTGGTCAGCCACTCCCGGCGCGAACACGCCATGCAACGCTGCGACCAATCGGCCCTACTCCGGTTGCAACGTCGTTCTGTTATGGATGGCCCAGGCGGCGGGATACCGCTCGCCGCGGTATCTAACCTTCAAGCAAGCCCTGGAGTTCGGCGGCAACGTTCGCAAGGGCGAGCACGGCACCAAGGTCTATTTTGTCAAGCAACTCGAAATCCGCGACGGCGCCGATGACGGACCGTCAACCCGGCTTGTGCCCATGATGCGCGAGTACACAGTTTTCAATGTAGACCAGTGCGACGGCCTTCCCGAGAGCATTACTGCCGGGAAGCCGATGCGCGTTCGCAATCCTGACGCAAGGGACGACCTTGCGGACCAGTTCTTGCGCGCAACTGGCGCCGATATCCGTGAAGGCCATGGCGAAGCGTATTACGTGCCGAGCCGGGATTTTATCTCCATGCCCGCGTTCGGCGCCTTCAAGAGCGCGGATCATTTCTATGGGACGGCGTTTCACGAGCTAACGCATTGGACGGGACACAAGTCTCGCCGTGATCGCGATTTTAAGAACCGCTTTGGGTCGCGAAGTTATGCTGGGGAAGAACTGGTCGCAGAATTGGGCGCCGCGTTCCTATGCGCTGAGTTTGGGTTTGACGGCGATCTTCGGCACGCGGGCTACATCGCCCACTGGATCGACCTTCTGAGGGCCGACAAACGCGCCTTCTTCACCGCCTGCAGTCAGGCGTCAAAGGCGGCTGACTATCTGCGCGGTTTGGCGCTGGCGGAGCCAAGCGAGGTTGCGGCATGACAAGGGCTAACCGTCGGCATGAGCCTCTTTTCGACATCCATCCGGTGACGGGCGCCAGCATTGAGATTTTCTATGCTGACAACGGGCTCACCACGTTCGGCTGGCGCGGTGCCGGTTGGTTTTGGCACCTGAGGCGAAGCGGTGCCGCGCCTGACGGTGAGGCGGTCGGGCCGTTTCCAACAAGTTACTCGGCGTATCGGGACGCGCTTCGGTCGTCAAAATAGGCCGGTTAACGCGCTTTTTTGCGTGCGGTTGCAACTAGGTTGCAATGACGATCCAGCGAAAAATGACCGGGACGGGTTATGGGATTTCATTAAGCCCGTACAATCGCTTAATGGTGCCCAGGGGCGGGATCGAACCACCGACACTGCGATTTTCAGTCGCATGCTCTACCAACTGAGCTACCTGGGCGTCGCCCGGCTTCAGCCGGGACGCGCCGGTTTATAGTCAGGCCCGATGGCCCTGTCCACCCACCGCACGGTTTGAAACCGCGCCGGGTGATTTTCTCAAACCATTGACCGCATGATCCATCGCCGTCCCAAAGGCGACTGGGCTATTCCGCATCTTCGTCGGTTGTCTTGCCGCCGGGGATGGCGTAGCCGCCAGACAGCCAGCGATTGAGGTCGACATCGCGGCAACGCTCCGAACAAAACGGAAATGATGCGGCGACAGCGGGCTTGCCGCAGATCGGGCAGCGCTTTTTCGGGCGCGCGTCGGCTTTTTTAACCGGCATTCAACCAGCCGGAGCGGATCGGAAATCCCTCGCCGCCGAGCAGCGAGAAGGATTCGTAAAGCGGCAGGCCGACCACATTGGTATACGACCCTACCAGCTTGACCACGAACGAACCGGCGATGCCCTGAATCGCGTAGCCGCCTGCCTTGCCGCGCCATTCGCCGGAGCCGATATAGGCCTGGATGTCATCCTCGGCCAATCGTTTGAAGCGCACCCGCGTTTCAACCAGACGCTGGCGGAAGTTTTCCTTCGGCGTCACGAGGCAGATCGCGGTGTAGACGCGGTGATTGCGCCCGGAAAGCAATCGCAGACATTGCGACGCCTCATCCGCCAGATCGGCCTTGGGCAGGATGCGCCGGCCCACCGCGACCACGGTGTCGGCGGCCAGAATAAAAGACCCGCGCAGTTCGTCGTCGAGCTGCACCGCCTTCAACGCTGCATCGGCCTTGGCGCGGGCGAGGCGGTTGGCGCAGGCGCGCGGCAGCTCGCCCCGCGTCGGCGTCTCATCGATGTCGACAGGACGCAACGTGTCGGGCTCAATGCCTGCCTGATTGAGCAGGCTGAGCCGCCGCGGCGAACCGGAGGCGAGAACGAGTTTGATGCGGCCTGACATGCGGGCTTCATGGTGTCGGGGCGAGGTCGATGCGCGCGGAACCTATCGGAAGGCACGCCGTTCGACAACCGGGGATCGACCGGCCCGCCCGGAACCCGCGAAAAAATCCGCGCCACCTTGACTACGAGCCGCGCCGAACGAACCCGCAATACAGCACGACGGGAATCGCCAGCACGATCCAGGAAACACCGTCCCAGATGCCGTCGCCGAGCAGCGCCGAGAGCAATCCGATCGTGCTCAGGACCGCAATGACAGCCGGCCATGCGAAAATCTGGCGGACGGTCAGCCGCCGAGCGCGCGCCGGGATCATGATAACAGCGGGTGGTTGACCGCAGCCGCGGCGCCCACGGCCTCGCGCGCGGCGCTTTCGCCGGGCTTGCGGCGCCGCAGCCAGAGATAGACGCCCGTTCCGAGCACGATGATGGTCATCATGTCGAGCAGCGCCCAGATGATCTTCAGTGGCATTCCGCCATAGTCACCGAAATGCAGCGGCTGCGAGACGAACAGCGTCGTGACGTACCACGGCATGTTGCGGCTGTCGGTGAGCTTGCCGGTTTCGGCGTCGATCAGCGCCGGCTTGAGCAGCCGCGACGTCACCGGCGTATCGCCGCGCATGAATACCGTATAGTGGCTCTTGCTCGAGAAGATCGTGCCGGGAAATGCGATGAATGACGGCAGCATGCCGGGCACCGCTTTGGCCGCCACCTCCGCGGCTTCCTGAACCGGTGTCGGATGCGCGGGCAACGTGCGGTCGCGATACTGCGCCGTCATCTCGGCGAGTTGCCCGGACCGCCACATCTTCAGCACAAGGTCGGCCCAGGTGTTGATGACGCCGGTGAATCCCACCACCAGCGTCCACATCACCAGCAGGATGCCGGCGAGGTTATGCAGGTCGAGCCAACGCACGACGCGCGGACGCTCGGCGCGATAGACGCCGAACTTCTGCTTGCGCATCGACGGCGCATAGACCACCACGCCGGAGATGATCGCGACACAGAACAGAATCCCCATCAGCCCGAGAAACAACTTCCCCGGCAGGTCGGCGAACATGTCGCTGTGCAGCTTGAGCATGATGTAGGTGAAGCGCCCGGTGACGTCGGGCGCATCGAGATAAGATCCGGTATGAGCGTCGACACGGACGATGCGGTTGTCGGCCGGGTTGGCGTCGATGGTCTTGCCGACGCTGACCAGCATCGCGTTCGGATCGTCGCGGTCCCAGATCAGGAAATGCGGCACCTGCCCCGGCATCGCCGCCACGGCGCTCGCCACGACGCGATCGAGATTCGCCGGCGGGGTGCCCTCAGGAACGACGGCGGCCGCGACCTGGTCATGCAGCAGCTCGTCGATCTCGTCGTGAAAGATCAGCGGCAGCCCGGTGATGCACAGCATCAGCATGAACAGGGTGCAAATGATGCTGGACCACTTGTGAGCCCAGCTCCATTTGCGCAAGGCGCTTGTCGTCATGCCCTCGCTCACTTCGTGATCAGAGGCGGACCGGGATCCGCGTTCCAGGCGTACTTCAGGGACAGCAGCACCGTACGTCCTTGTCCGTAGGTGCAGTAAGCCAAACTGCCGAAGCAGTTCGATACGTAGGATTTGTCGAATAGGTTACTCGCATTGAGTTGCGCCTTCCAACCCCGCATGTCGGGCCGGAGATAGCCGAAATCATAGCTGACCATCGCGTCGAAGAGCGTATAGGCCGTGACGTCAATGGTATTGGCGGAGTCGCCCCACAAATTGCCCACATAGCGAACGCCTGCGCCGACGCCGAGGCCTGCCAGATCGCCATCAAACCAGTTATACTTTGCCCAGAGGGCCGCCTGGCTCAAAGCTACGTTGGGAACATACTTGCCAACGGTTCCTGTGTTGCTCGCAATCACGCGCGGATCGAGATAGGCGTAGCTGCCGATGATCTGGAACTCGCGCGTAACGTTTCCGCGCGCTTCAAATTCGAAACCCTTCGACCGCACGGCGCCCGTCTGAACGCTGAACAGCGGATTGACAGGATCGGTGGTGAGCACGTTCTGCTGGGTGAAATCGTAATAAGCCGCAGTGAGCAGCAGGTTCCAGCCGAATGGCTGATACTTTACACCAGCTTCCCAGCCCTCGCCCGTTGTCGGCTTGAACGGCCGACCAGCGCGGTCGGTGCCGCTGAGCGGCATGAAGGAGGTCGAATAGTTGGCAAAGGGCGCCAGACCGAAGTCGAACAGGTAGCTCAACCCGGCACGACCCGTGAAGGCGCTGTCGTCGGTGTGATAGACGCCCGGGGCCGGATAAAAGGCCGAACTGATGAGATCGGCTCTCGCCTGGTCGTGTCGTCCGGTCAACGAAAGCGTGAAGCGGTCTATCTTGATCTGGTCCTGGATATACTCGCCGAGCCGGTCCTGCTTCGCATCGGTATGAATGAACGGGGTCAGCGACGAGGCCGGCGGGATGGCGGCCCCATAGACGGGATTATAAACGTCGATCGGCGCAATCCCCGCAAACCGGTAGTCGGCATTGCCCCTGAGATGCAGATAGTCCACCCCGAACAGCACCTTGTGCTGGAAAGGCCCGATGGCGAAGTCGGCCTGCAACTGGTTGTCCAGCGCGATATTGTTCGAACTCGACAAGACGTAGTTCATCGACCGGTTAAGTGTCCGCAGGTCGGCCCGCAGGCCTTCGCTGCGGAATGCGGTCGCGTCCGTATTGACATCGGTATAGCGGAAGTTCTGGCGGAACTGGAACACGTTGTTGAAACGGTGCTCGAATTCGTAGCCAACCATTCCCTGCTCGTCCTTTATCCGGTCCACGCCCGGTTCGCCGAAATAGCGGCTATAGGGAATGGAGCCGTTCGGATTCGGCAACAACGTTCCCTGACCGGGCACGTATTGCTGATACCCCTTGTTGTCGATGTTGTGATAGCTGCCAAGCACCGTGAATTTGGTGTCGCTGGTCGGGCGCCAGGTCAGGCTTGGCGCGATGAACAGCTTGTTGTCCTGCTGATAATTGATCTGGGTGTCGCTCTGGCGCGCCAGTCCGACCAGCCGATAGAGGAACTGTCCTTCCTTATCGATCGGTCCGCCAATATCGAACGCGCCTTGAAACCGGTTGAACGAACCGAACTGTCCCTCGAAATTATAGTGGGGCGTCTCCGTCGGGAGCTTCGACACCATGTTGATGAACCCGCCCGGATTGGTCTGACCGTAGAGTCCCGAAGACGGCCCCTTCAACACTTCGATGCGCTCCAGATTATAGGGCTCGGCGCGGGCCGCGGCCCACTGCACGCCGGGATCGACCGGTAATTTCAGCCCGTCAAGGAACTGTTCGGCCAAAAAACCGCGGACGTAGACAGGATCGAATTTTGAGTTTGCACTGTAGGCATCGAGCGACACGCCCGGCGTGTAACGCAACGCCTGCGGCATCGTCGAAGCGGCCTGATCCGCGATTTGATCCTTCGGTACGACCGAGATCGTCTGCGGTGTCTCCAGGATCGGCGTATCCGTCTTGGTGCCGGTTCCGCTGCGGGTGGCAAGATAGCCCCTCACCGGCCCATTGGCACGTTCGACGCCGGCGCCTGCATTCTCCTGCGGGACAACCACCTGACGCTGCACGGGCGCGGCGGCGCGGCGACTTGTCTGTGACGAGCGCGCCGCATGGCGAACAGGTTTCGCGCGGCGCGCTGGCTTCGACTGTGGCGCGACCACCGTCACCGTCGGCAGCTCGGATTGCGCATGACCTTCATTCGGCAAAGCGACCGACAATGCAACGATACTGACGGTCGCAAGGCACACGCTCTTTGAATTCATTCTCAGCATCGTGATGCGCCCCCATAATCGCGACCGAACGAGCCTTGGCACGTCACTAGCATCGCGATTTGCGCTGTCGACCGATGTGCGATTAGAAGCTCTACAAAGTTGCGCGGGCCGGATTGCGTGCGACGTGTTTGTGCTTGCGGCACAGGGGTTTCCTACGCCAATGGCGCAAGATACTTTGGAGCTTGTCTAATTCTAAATACGGCGACGTACGGGGATTTCGATCACACCGATCCGGCGCGCGCCCCAACACCGCACCATCCCGAAACCGCCGTCGCCGCGCCTGCGAACCCGCGCGATCAACGCTGCTTTAGCTAAAGCCCCACATTGCCGCCCCGCGCGAAACGTTTACGGATGCGCAACAGCAATCCGTCGCAGACCTCGCGATAGGCCTGAATGCGCTGCTCGCGGCTGCCCTCGATGGCGGTCGGATCCGGCGTCGGCCAGTATTCGACGTCGGCGGCAATCGTGCGGGTCAATTCCAGGGCCTTGTGGTGGGCCTCCGGCGACAGCGTGACGATGAGATCGAAGTTGAGGCCTTCCCAGTCCTCGAGTTGCTCGAACGTCAGCGGCCGGTGTCTGGAGATGTCCTGGCCGAGTTCGGCCATCACGGCGACGGCAAACGGATCGAGCTCGCCGGCCCGGACGCCCGCGGATCTGACATACAGCGTTCGCGGAAACATGTGGTGCAGCAGACTCGCCGCCATCGGCGAGCGCACGCTGTTGAGTTCGCAGGCGAACAGGACCGACTGCGGATTGTGCACGCGCGCAGGCGCGGCCATGCGCTCAGGCCGCTTTCGTTTCGCGCGCGCCTTCCGCGCAACCGTTTCGCATGAAGCGCGACGACAGCCGGTGCTCCGTGATTCGAACCATCGTTAACCCTTCCAGTGCAGCACGGAGATCAACGTGAACAACCGCCGTGCGGTCTCGAAGTCGACACGGACCTTCCCGCTCAGCCGCTCCTGCAGCGTGCGCGAGCCCTCGTCGTGGATGCCGCGGCGTCCCATGTCGATCGCCTCGATCCTGTCGGGCGTCGCGGTCCGGATCGCCTGATAGTAGCTGTCGCAGATCATGAAGTAATCTTTCACGATCCGCCGGAACGGCGTCAACGACAACAGGTGCGTCACCACCGGCGCGCCGTCTTCGCGCCGGATGTCGAACATCAGGCGATTGCCGGTGATCGCGATATGCAACGTGAACGGACCGCCTGCCGCGCCCTCCGGCGCGAACAGATTCTTTTCCACCAGATCGTAGATCGCAACCGCCCGTTCGTGCTCGATATCCGGCCCGGAACGCCCGATCGACTCCTCATCGAGCGTGACCGCCACGATGCGATTCCGGGATTCTTCCTTTGATGGGGCCTTGCTCATTGCCTAATGGTCCAATTCCAACATTCGCATCCCATTTCGGCGCAGTTCTTCTGCGAATGTTGGAATTAAAGGACCATTAGAGCAATATTGAATGCTAGTGGAGCTTTGAATTTGACATTCGCCTTGGGAAACCTCGGCGCGGTGAGAGGCGAATGTCAAATTCACTCCACTAGTACCGCCGATTTGAAATTCCTGCACCACTTGCAGCGGGTTCGTCTTCGGGAATTTCAAATCGAAAGCGGTACCAGAATCATAAAGTTGCTTAGTACCCTTTGCTTTCCGAAGTTCGTTAAGGGAGTGTTGCGGTGTCTCACGAACTTCGGAATCGGGACACTAGTTGAGGCGCACTCCGACCGAGCGGGCATGAGCGTCAAGACCTTCGGCCTTGCCCAGCGTCATCGCCGCCGGCCCCAGCGCCCGCAACTGATCCGGCCCGCACTTGAGGATCGACGTTCGCTTGAGGAAGTCAAGCACGCCGAGGCCCGACGAAAAGCGCGCCGAGCGCGCCGTCGGCAGCACGTGATTGGAGCCTCCGACGTAATCGCCGATCGCCTCCGGCGTATGCGGTCCGATGAAGATCGCACCGGCATTGCGGATCCGCGTGGCGAGACCTTCGGGATCTGATGTCATGATCTCCAGATGCTCGGCGGCGATGGCGTCCGCGAGCGTCGCGGCTTCATCGAGGTCCTTCACGAGGATGACGGCGCCGAAATCGTTCCATGAGGCCCGCGCGATCTCCGCCCGCGGCAGCGTCGCGAGTTGCGCTTCGACCGCGCGCTCGACGTCGGCGGCGAGCGCCTCGTTGTCGGTGATGAGGATCGATTGCGCGCTGGCATCGTGCTCGGCTTGCGCCAGCAGGTCGGCGGCGATCCAGTTTGCATTGCCGGTGTCGTCGGCGATGACGAGCACTTCCGAGGGACCGGCGATCATGTCGATGCCGACCTTGCCGAACACCTGGCGCTTGGCGGCCGCGACATAGGCGTTGCCGGGTCCCACGATCTTGGCCACCGGCGCGATCGTCGCGGTGCCGTAGGCGAGAGCGGCGACGGCCTGCGCGCCGCCGACGCGATAGATTTCGGAAACGCCGCCGAGCCGCGCCGCCGCCAGCACCAGCGGATTGATCCGACCATCCGGCGAGGGCACCACCATGACCACGCGTGCAACGCCGGCGACGTTCGCCGGCACCGCGTTCATCAGCACCGAAGACGGATAGGCCGCCGAGCCGCCGGGCACGTAAAGCCCCACCGCCTCGATCGCGGTCCAGCGCGAGCCGAGTTCGACCCCGAGCGCGTCGGTGAAGCGGTCGTCCTTCGGCAGTTGCCGGCGGTGAAAGATTTCGATGCGGTCGCGCGCCAGCTTCAGCGCATCGAGCGTCGCCGCGTCGCAAGCGTCCACGGCGGCGTCGATCTCGGCTGCGGTAAAGCGAAGGCCATCGGCATCGACGGAGAGCCGGTCGAACTTGCGCGTCGCCTCGATCAGCGCTGCGTCGCCGCGCGTCTTGACGTCCTCGACGATGGCGCGGGTGGCGGCCTCGATATCGGCCGAGACCTCCCGCTTGGTGGCGAGAAACGCCTTGAAGCGCGAGGCAAAATCGGCGCTGCGGCTATCGATGCGGATGGGCATGGGATATTTTCCGGCAAATCAGCAAGAACAAGTTCGTCACGAGGACAGGGCTCAATGGCGCGACCCCAAATCGCCGTCAACCCTTTGTGGCGGCGGACGAACCTATAAATTCCGCCCCCGGCTCCGGATGCCGCGGGACGATCCCCGCCTCTAGTGTCCCGATTCCGAAGTTCGCATACCCTTGCAGCAACCTTTGATGCGAACTTCGGAATCAAAGGGATACTAGCAACTTTATGATTCTAGCGTGGTTTAGGTCAGAGGTTTCGCTTGACGGACTCGATTGGGCAATGAAGCAAACTTCTGAACCACCACACTAGTCGCGGATCCGTTCGATCGAGGCGCCGCACGCCGACAGTTTTCCCTCCAGCCGCTCGAAGCCGCGATCGAGATGATAGACGCGGTTGACCATGGTCTCGCCTTCGGCGGCGAGCCCCGCGATCACCAGCGACACCGAGGCGCGCAAATCCGTCGCCATGACCGGCGCGCCGCGCAACGTTCCGATACCCTCGATGGTGGCGGTTTCGCCGTCGAGATGGATGCGCGCACCGAACCGCGCAAGCTCCTGCACGTGCATGAAGCGGTTTTCGAAAATGGTCTCGGTGATGCGCGACGAGCCCTTGGCGCGCGTCATCAGCGCCATCAATTGGGCCTGAAGGTCGGTCGGAAAACCGGGGAACGGCGCCGTCGAGACCGTCACCGGATTGATGCCGGCACCGTTGCGGGCCACTCGTATGCCTTCGTTGTTCGGCGTGACGACGACGCCCGCCTCGCCCAGCACATCGAGCGCGGATTGCAGCAGTTCGGGCCGCGCGCCACGCAGCAGCACCTCGCCGCCGGTCATCGCCACCGCCATTGCATAGGTGCCGGTCTCGATCCGGTCGGGGAGCACGGTGTGCCGCGCGCCGCCGAGCCTGCTGACGCCCTCGATGACGATCCGCGGCGTGCCCGCGCCGGAAACCCGCGCGCCCATTTTGTTAAGACAGTCAGCGACGTCGGCGATCTCCGGCTCGCAGGCCGCGTTGGTGATGACGGTGGTGCCCTTCGCCAGCGTCGCCGCCATCATCGCGACGTGGGTGCCGCTCACGGTCACCTTGGGGAAATCCACCTCGCCTCCGCGGAGGCCGCCGGGCGCTTTCGCGATCACGTAGCCGCCGTCGATTACGATCTCGGCGCCGAACTTTTCCAGCGCGACGATCAGGAGGTCGACCGGACGGGTGCCGATGGCGCAACCACCGGGCAGCGAGACCTTCGCCTCATGCATCCGCGCCAGGAGCGGGGCTATTACCCAGAAACTCGCTCGCATCCTCGAGACCAGCTCGTACGGCGCGGTGGTGTCGATGATGTCGGCGGCCGAAATGTGCAGGGTCTGCCCCTGATATTCGTGATCGCCAGGGCGCTTGCCCGCCGACATGATATCGACGCCATGGTTGCCGAGGATGCGCTGCAACTGTGCGACATCGGCGAGCCGCGGCACGTTGTCGAGGATCAGTGTCTCCTCGGTCAAAAGCGCCGCGATCATCAACGGCAGCGCCGCATTCTTCGCGCCGGAAATCGGAATGGTGCCGTTGAGCTTATTGCCGCCGACAATACGAATGCGATCCATGCCGATTCCTGTTTTCGAAGGATGAACTATAAGGGAAATCGCCCGACGCTCCAAAGCATGGAAAATTAAGGCGACATGAGGGGCTTACGGCGAAATGCCCGGAGTCGTCCACCCTTTGACGACACGCCTCGCCGAACCGCACCTGTCGCGCGCTCGAAGACGACGATTCTTCATTCGTCCCGGCATTCCGAATCAGATCGATTCGCTGCGGCAGCCTGATCGGCGCGGCCGCGGGACTGCAATTTTCGCCGCTTGAGATTTTCGCGCAACGCAGCTCGCAGCCGCATCTCGCGCCCCGCATCTCCTCCGTTGCGATCCATGTCCGGTTTGTCAATCATGGCCCTGCTGCCTGTCGGATACGCCCGGTCCGATCCACCGTTGCCAGGTGAAATGACGACGCAACATACACGCTGGCTCCGTTGCCGCGCCAGATGGCATCGACCCGCACCCGGATACCCCATTCTTGTCCGCTTGCGCGCCTTTCGGCCTTGTGGCAAGGATCGACCTGCCTTGCGGGCCCTTTTTAAGCTGATTCCCCGCGATGGGCTTGCTGCCGTAGCTCAGTGGTAGAGCACTCCATTGGTAATGGAGAGGTCGACAGTTCAATCCTGTCTGGCAGCACCATTTTCCGGAATGACTGCCGCCGAGAAGCCTCGGATTCCTGCCCGGTCAGAAAAAGGTTCTCTTGAGAGCCTTGGCAACTTTCTCGTGCGCATGGCGACTCGCCGATTAAGGCATCATTTAGTTCCGATTAAGGCAGCGTTAGGCAACAAGTTCCGTGGTTCCCCAAAGGCTTACGAACATTCCGAGTGTGGCCTCTCAGTGACAGCTTTTTGCCGAGAATCGTTTAGGGTCCGAAGTGACGGGGCCGACCAACGGTTGCTTCGGATATCGAATTCCTGGAGAACATATAATGAAAAAGATTCTGCTCGCCTCTGTGGCAATCATCGGCCTCAGCGCGATCGTGCCGGCACAAGCCGCCGATCTTGCCGCCCGGCCGTACACCAAGGCTCCGGCCTATATGCCTGCGCCGATCTACAACTGGACCGGCTTCTACATCGGCGGTCACGTCGGCGGCGCATTCGGCGGCGACGACAACGTTGTCGCTCCCAACGGGACCGACGGCGTGTTCATGGGCGGCGTGCAGGTCGGCTACGACACGCAGTTCTCGCCGAACTGGGTCTTCGGCCTCGAAGCCAACTACAGCTTCCTCGACACCGGCAGCTTCTTCGCCAATCGTGGCCTCGGCTCGGTGACCGGCCGCCTCGGCTACACCTGGGGTCCGGCGCTGCTCTACGTCAAGGGCGGCTACGGCTGGGCCGACTCGCGCTTCACCAACGGCTTCACCGGCTCCGGCGGTCGCGACGGCTACACCGTCGGCGGCGGCCTCGAATACCTGTTCACCCAGAACTGGTCGG
>ERZ778027.1759-NODE-1759-length-32741-cov-11.628954_pt1 | contig 32741 bp, 25 predicted proteins | sample MGYA00375757_ERZ778027 | MGnify/ENA primary metagenome ERZ778027 (study PRJEB29350, sample SAMN05389817) | bioreactor metagenome | isolation source: Ammonium sulfate bioreactor | place: South Africa: University of Cape Town | collected 2014-02-18 ...
TCTCTCTCTCTCTCTCGATCTTTTTTGTGTAATATTATTCGAATACTCGACATATGCAAACCAGTAGAACGTTTATATCGATATTAAAAGTGAATTTGCTATTCCACCTCTTTTCTTTTCTTTTGTAAGCGGTGTGTTCTGTGTTTCTCTATTGAATAAAATGCATTTGAATCGAGGAACAATAAACATGATTATTATTCTGTCTTATTCATTCGTTTTAAGTACACGTCAATGTATGTATAATACATTTGTCGTATTCAATTAAATCTTTGAAAACAATGATATGTTGGTCTTTTGATATATAAAATGTACTGTTGACAACACAACAATGGAACGAGAGAAACAGAAGAAAAAAAAATTCCTTCGTTTTTTTTTTCTTCTTTTCTTACTACTTGAAATCTATAGACTATAAAATCTAAATAATCGTTTTGAACAATGTCGAGAGAAGTAAAAAAAAAAAGAAAGAAATGTCATCAACGAAAATCGAGAGAAAGAATCAAGCGTATATATAAATGTATGTATGCATGCATTCATGTCCAATCATTTAGAGAATGTAGTTGAAGACACCTATGGTGATGAAAGGTGCTCTTATTTCGAATGGCAATAGCAACATGAATAACAAAACAGATCGAATTTTGATGCAGCAAATATATTGTTGGTAGGTTTTGATCGGTTATTGGACGAATTGCCTCTTTGGTATTCAATCTCTATGACTGCTGATTTCGATCTCATAAAGCTTGAATACCGGAGGATGATTCGAACAACAAAACGGACTCGATATTTGCTTCGAATATGTGGTGTCAACTTCTTTATTATATTCTCTTGGGGTTGTTTTTTGTGTTATATATTTTTGTTTTCACACAATGATAATGCTTTTTGAAGAAGTGAGAGAATCTTTGAAAAAGGGCGAGAGAAGAAAGAGAGAGAAAGAGAAAAAATAAATAAATATTCTTTTACACATTGTTTTTTTTCTGCTGATTAAAATATAATGATGTTTTATTTGATTTTTCTTTATTTATCTCTTGCTAATTGCATCGACATCAGACAATTTCGAGGATACGAACGTCTGATCCTTAGTAGGTGTCGAAGATGATGATGATGATGATGATGATGACCAAGAGGTGGAGAGAAGGGTCTGACAAAATTTCAGATCAGAATAATTTTGACAGAATTGTTTCATTTCCGGATATTGCTAAAATAAAGCAAGCAAAAGAATATTTTTTTGGCCGAATCATCGGAGTTTCGTACTCCTTGTTGAATTTCTTCGAGTTTTTTATTGCAAAATTGTTGCATTTGATTGGAATTTGTCAAACATTTTCGGATAATTTCCTTGTATTCGAGCTAAAAGTATTTCAATTCGCAATTTCAATATCACAAAAACAAACACATACGTCGATATCGGTGTCTGTCTCTTGTTGTTTTCGATTGAGTTTGTTGATATTTCTTGTAAGTCGACGAGTAGCAAATCGCTATATCACACGAAACGAACTCATCAATCGAATTTCCATTCAATCAAAACGAATCATTTTACCTTGATATCCGTATTCGGATTTGCCGATAAATGTCGATTGATACTCTCACAATATCGATTTCCTGGTCCAGTCATTTTGCAATAATAGACCAAAAATGGAAAATTCTAAAGTTTGAAATTCGTATTCAATCGCAAAGCAAAAGAAAAAAGAATTGAATTTTATTTTTACGCCCATCAATGCCGATTGTAATGTTTGATCACAAAGATTCTGAATAAGAACATCATTGCCGTCGGTCGAGCAAGTATTGACAATAAAATGAGTTAACTAAGGAGAAAAACAAAGTAATCCGACTTTTGCAAACAATTTTCGAACGTGTTTTCTGTTCGGCTTACATCGTATTCCGTCAATTCACGTTTCCGGAGACGATACTAAATGAGAAAACGAGTTGAAATCAAATCGAGTACGATGTAACTAGAAGTTACTTGTTGTGTTGTTTGAATTAAAAGAGTGCCGATGATTAAAAGTAAAAGTGTAAGCACTTGAGATTTCATTGCGCGAAAGAAATTATAATCAATAGAGGAAATACAAATGAAAAAGGATGAAGATGACCTACAATAGAACATAAATGTCAAATATTTATGCTGAAAAATAAACGAGATTTTCTCATTTTCTCTCTTCGTTCGCTACTAACTGATTTAGTATGTTCAGCAATTCAAGCATATGACGATTATTTCTCATTTTTCTATGCTCGTAGTTTTGTTTTTTTCTCTGTTTCTCTCTCTGTTTCTCTATCTGTCTCGCTCGTTGCTGCTACTGATCAATCATTATCGATACAAAGCAAGAACCTGTAGTTATATGTCAAATAGATTGGATTTAATATCATTTATTTCAATTTTCTTGATTAGTCTACATCGCCTGTTCGACTTAATAATGGTTGCAAACAAACAACAATAGGAAAACAAGATAGATGACAGTCAACACACAAAAGGGAAGGAAAAATATAGTCAAGAATTTTATCGTTTACGTGACAACAAGATAACAAATAGTTGATTTTCAACAAAAAAAGAAAACTGAATATATATAGATCACTTCAGGAAATTCATTAGCACAAGAAAAAATCTCATCTCCAAATGAAACTATTTCACACATAGTTATTATATAGAAGAAAAACGAGGGAAACGGTTTACTGTCTATCTTATCTGATTCACTCATCAAATAACAGTTACATGTCTATCTCTTGTTTTTTGTGTTAATTAGAATATTTCTCTCTCTCCTACACAAACACACACACGAATAACGCCTTCTGGTGAAATACAACAAATCTCAAGTTTTTTTGTCTAAAAATAACCGTTCGTTTGATCTTCGAACGAAAAAAAACTAGTTATTTGTTGAACTCCAAACATCTAAACAATGATTGTTTGATTATTTTCAGCTACATTTAGTTTTCTGTTTAGTATTTATTAGAAAACGAACCTGTTTGTTATCAAGTAGGAGCTTCAAAACTTATGCTGTTATCAATGATATTCATCTTTTTTTTATACTACTTATCAGTGTACGTCAAGGGAAATTCAAGGAGAACTGCAAGTCAAAAAATTAATCATCGAATTTTCTTATTGTTTTAACCGGAAAATATTAGAAATAAAGGATTCAGAGTTCAATGACAAATTAAAGGATGCAATTCTCAAGGCAATAGCAGACATTAAAACTACCGGGATATTCGTGAAAAAACATTCATCTCTAAGATAATTATCGCGAGAATAGAAGAAGAAAAACCTACTAACTTATAATCGAAAACGCATTTTTCTCTATATTATAGACTTCCGCTTATTTCACTATCATATCTAATGTTTGGTCGTTCATCTTCGTGTCTTTGAACATTGGTTCTTTCCTTTTTTTCCTGTTTCTCTTTCTCTCCATTCATCGTTTCATGTTCAAAGATGAATGATAATGAAAAAAAAGAAAAAGAAATAATAATTGCTTAATTCGCTTCATTAATTTTTCTTATAAAACAACGAGACAAAAAGAATCCTATGTTTCCCTTTGAATAAGAACACGTCCTGTTGAAAACTAAAGGTTAAATACCGTCAACTTTTAGTCAACGATTAATTTCAATATTTGCTGGAATAAATGTACACGAACGTGCATTGATCTTCCGTTTGACTCTTGCATAAGAACGTTGTTCTTCTTCCAGAAACAATTTGTTTCATTAGACGTCGTTTTTCGAAATAATTGAATATTCAATTCGAATAAACTGATAAAAACGATTTAATTGAATCGATTTTCGATTTATTCTCTGTGAAAATCAGTAGATGAACTGTTATGAAAAGAAAATCAGCGCTTGACATTCATCCGGAAGGAAGTATTCAGATAATTTTCTTTTTCTTGTTCAATCGACTTCGAGATTAACGAGCGAGATTTCAACTTACGATTTTTGACGAGAATGTCTCAATTACAAAACCGAACAACAACGACGACGACGACGACGTTTACTTCCCATTTGAATACGACTCATGTTCATTAAAGAAAAAAGAATATATAAATGACATGAAAGATTAGTCAAGGGTTTTCACACCCATTAGACAAAGTCATCGTCTGTTTTTGACAGAAGAAGATTGATATGATTTCGAGGTTCTTCTTTTTTTTTCAGGTGAAAAATTCTGTTCTTTTATTTTATTCAACAGGAAACGTGCTAAAAGCATTATTAAAAAAGACAATGAACAATAAATGATTCTCCTTTCGATGTGTTATCCGAGAGCAACATCTCGAATGTAACCAAAAACAAAATAAACAGATAAAATTACTCATTTTACATGATTAAATTTTTGAAGAACAAAAAAAAACCGTCGTTTATCGTCGAAATATCGTCATTAATATTCCTGATTGCGTTTTATTTGTCATTAATCCGTCAAATATCGTGTCGAGAACTTTGCCTAAATAAGTCGATGTTTGGTTTTGATGATTTTCCCAAATATTAAATGCAACCATCGGTGCAATACGCGTCAATTCTTTGGCCGATTCAAGACGATTTTCTTCGTAAACTCTTGGCCAACGAATTGTTGCGATTATAATTGGATGTGTCACACGTGTTATTAACGTTTGGACTTGAATAATACAATGCTCAAGTGTTAAATGACTTCGAAAGAGATCACCTTGTTCAATACAAATATTATTAAGAAGTTTCTCTAAATGATTGAGATACTTTTCGAACATATAAATGGCTAATTCTTTTGATGTTTGTTCAATAATATCGAACATGTATTGAACGAGTTTTTCTCGTTCTTTGGTTTCGATATCATACGGATTCATTTGAAAAATCGAGATTTCATGTTGTTGTAACATGACTTGTTCGATTGGATGAGATTTAGTGATAATATCTTCGGTTAAACATTGAAATTGTTGTGAAAAATATTCGCTTAGATCTTTTGTCGATTCATTTCGTTTTAAAGCCAATGTTTCCTTTTGCCAATAGGAAGCTTTGGCAAGAACAGGTTGATAACGTTCGTTTTCGAAGATTTCATTCCATTTTTCATTTTGCATTTGTTTGAAATAATCATCGAGCGATTTATCTTTGAGATCGCTCGGAAGAATCTGTTCGGTTAACTTCAAAGTTTCTTGAACATAACGAAAGATTTTCTGTTGACTTATGTTAATAACTTGCCGGAAATGTGACGATGGCAATTGATATTCGATATAATGAGTTAACGCTTGTTTACATCGATTGAAACCATCGGTTAATTGCTCGTATGGTTTGATATGTTCACGGAGTTTAGTTAGTAGATCTCGATCGGAATTTGTTTGTTCGAGAAGTTCGATATTAGCTGCAACGGGAAAGATTTGTTCGGCAAGAAAACCTTTTTGTTCGAGTTCGAGTTTAGTTTTAATTAAATGTTCACGATATTTCAATTGTGTTTGACAAAGATCCAGTTTAGTTATGATGCCAAATGCTCGTTTCATGCCGTCGAAATGTTCACTTTGAATTTCGTTTAACAAACGAATTTGTTCGTTGGTTAAACTCGGTCGTTGACCATCGGTGAGAAACAGAAATGCATCGGCATTTCGAATGGCATTCAGAGCTGAAGTACGATGTTCAACAAGAGGTGAATCACAACCAGGAACATCGAGTAGAATATAGTTTTCTCCAGGTAATTTATTTGTGTAGATTGTAACGTGTTTGACAATGGTTAAGTAGAGTTCATTAGCAATGAATTTGTGTAGATCTCGAAGAATGTTTTCCTGTCGATTTGTGTCGGTTAATTGATGATTTTGAAGGAAATGATTTTTTAATTGAAGATTTTCACGTGTTTGAATGATTGTTTGCAGACGTTTTTGATAGATTTCATCGGTTTCGTCTTTATCTTTGGGCAGATTACGAATTAATGATTCAAATTCAGTGTCATTGTAGAACTCGATGCTGGCGAAAAGATGAGGATTCTGTTGGTTAATTGGTTTGAGAATCGTTTGAATTTGAGTACAACGGTTAATACTAAACAAAATACGCAAAATTCGAGAGTGAGAAATGATTAGTTTTTACTCAGATGGTAGGAGATGAAAACCGAGAAGTGCATTGATGAAAGATGATTTGCCGGCTTTTTCTAAGCCGATAATACAAATTGTATAGAAATCTTTTTGATTAAATTGTTGTAAACGTTTCAATTGTTCGGTTGTTTCATTGAGATAATTTGCATATGTTTTCTGTCGATTATTTTGAAGGAATTTTTGATGAAGAATTAAAATTGAGGACATTATTTGAAGTAAATCTTCGATCGATTGATTCGTTAGTTCTTTAATATTCATATCGTCTTTCAATTCATCGAATTGTCGTTTCAGTTGACCGAGTCCTTCGTTTTTCCATAGATTTAATTTTTGTACATGCAAATGCAGAAGTCGATGCGTTGAATCGTCATCTGACTGCAAGCCTTTCAATTCTCCTCGTTCCCATTTGTCTTTTAGAACTAATTTGTAATGTTCACGATTGAGTTTATATTGTAAAAGAAGTTTTTGCGTCCAATTTTCGAGTAAATGAAGAAATTCATTCGAATCAAGACCGTATTCGGATATAATCGAACGGCATTCAGTTTTATCTTCGGCTATTTGTTCGGAAACAACTTTCGCACGATTGGTATACGGATCTGTTGTGTACGAATTGGAAATCGATGAATAATTCGAATCGATCAGAGTCTCTTCGGACATTGGATTTGTTTCGTTTGATGTCGAGATTTGCTCGGTAGTAGTAGTAGAAGGTGGAGCGGGTTTTGCCGACCAACCGAAAGACTTCATCACGTGGTTTGATATGAGATAAGTTGAAAAGAAACATGCGTTTATATTCGTGAGAAATGATTCATTCGTTATGAATTTTGATAAGGTGAAAAGGAAAAAAATAAGTTAAATGAATTATTTAAAAAAATCATTAATTTTCGTTTGGAAAATCTAGGTCATGTTTATCAAGATCGTAATATGCACTCTTGCTTTGTTTTCAGTTCGACTAGAATAGAAACAACATCGGACGAACGAATGGTTCGATTGTTTGTTAATCGAGGGCTAGTGAGACGTTTCTAGACGTTTCGTTTCGTTTGTACTATATCGTCTTTTCTCTCTTTTACTAATACAGACAACGCCTATACACAATTCAGCCGTTTTCTCTTTAGTCAGCAATGATTGCTCTATAAATAGTTCGACCGATCGATGGGTTAGATCACTACTCTTTTTCTTCAAACCAAAATGATGAAGGTATGTCTGTTTAGTCTATCTATCTGATTTAAAATATCTTGATTCTTTTTGTTTTTCTAGTGGTCATTGATCATTCTCGGCTTGGTTGCGATTTCAAGCGTTAGTTATGCTAAAAAGTAAAAACAACAACATCCTCAGAGTGAATGAAAATTGATTTCATCTCATTTCTAGTTCTTATCTTATCATTGCACCAAATCTTTATAAAGTTGGATGTGATAATCATTTATCGGTCTTCTTTCCACAAGTTACAAAACCAGTTGAAGTCATTTTTAAATTAGATGTTCAAGGTGAAATTGTTGAAACCAAAACAATTTATCAATCCGGTGAAACACGAAATGTTACATTAGCAATTCCCGACAAATATCCAGTTGGCGCTGGATTATTGACAATCGTTGCAACTGGTGATGATGTTCACTTCGAAGAAACACGTCAAGTTATCGTCTATGACAATCGTCATATGCTTCTCGTTCAAACATCATCATCAACCTATCGTCCAAGTGACACCATGGAAATTCGTGTTGTTGCCACGAATGAAAATCTTCTTCCAATTGAAAGCGGTTTTCTTAACATTGAAATTTACGATGCTGCTCTCAAACTCGTCGGTGAATTTCCTCGTGTTCCAATTCGCTCAGGTCTCACTGAAACAGTTCGTTATCCGATCTCTGATCGTGTTACTGTTGGTTCATGGCTCGTCTCAGCTGTTCTTGAAAACACCACATCATCCGTTCAAGTTCTCGTCTCCCGACCGATCACACCGTCATTCGATCTCAAAGCACTTTTTCCACGATATCTTCTTCGTTCTGATAAAATGCTTCGTGGTGCCATCGAAATGAGCAACGATATTGACCAACCGATCTTCGGTCGAGTTAACATTTCCATCGGTCAAATCACCGAACAATCTCTCGAAAAACCAATGCCAATCAACGACGCCTCGCGTCAATGGAAATCTCAACAAATGGACATTGCCGGTCGAATCGATTTGAACTACGATCTTTTATCCATGTTCGATGTTGATATTAGCAAAGCTCTTGCCGTTCAAGTTTATATTCAAGGAATTGAACTTGTCTCAGGTCAAGAACGTGTTATTCGACATGTTATTCCGATTTTCAATCGAGAGGTTGTCTATGACATTCGTCCACTTGAATTTCAAGCCGGTTCAACCAATGAATTCGAAGTTCTCGCTCGACGACCCGATGGCAAACCCATTGCCTTGGAAAACTTAATTGTTAACTTTCGAATGATCATCGGCGAAAATCACGAAGAAAAATCCGTCGAAATCAAAGATTTCTTCACACGTGGCCGAAACGACATCGCTTTCTTCGATGTTGATATTCCAGAAAACTGCGTCGGTATCATGGTTACAATGACACCAGTCGATCACGCCGGTGAAGTTCTTGGCTATCGAACACAAGCTGTTCCACTTATGCCAACACCACGTCGTCGTGGAGAGAAATTAACCATCGAACTTTTATCATCAAAGATCGCTCCAGCTAATACAAATGTTAATGTACCAGTTGTTAGTTCACAAATCTCAACTGTTGGTCGTGTTTCGAATTTCTACGTTCAATTATTCCCATCGAAATCCATGGAAATTCTCGAAGAAATTCCATTGTCATACATGATTATGACCAACGGTCGAATGACATTAACCGGTCAATTGACAATTCAACCAACGAAAGAATGTCATCAACGAACTGTCCGTGAAATCAAACCCGAACAACCCAAGACACCAACATGTATCTACACTGGCTCATTGCCCATTGAAATCACACGTGACATGATTCCATATTCAACATTAGTTGTCTACGGATTCAACGTTTCAGCTGGTTATCATGTTGTTGAATCGTACCGATTTTCAGTTGCTGGTCTCTTTCAAAATACTTTGACATTGAATGCAACAATGGTTCCCTATTCACCATCGGAAATCGTTGAACATCATTTTGAACATTTGAAATTTCTTCGAACCAAACCGATTCAAATTCCAGCTGAAGCTCAACCAAAATCACGTATCGAACTTTCGATTGCCGGCACACCGGAAGCAACAGTTGGCTTGAATGTTTTCGAATACGACGGTGTTTTACAAGGTTTAACCAATGAAATTACCAAAGAACGTTTATTGAAATATTTAACAACTTACGAACAAGTTGCCATGGGTCATTTACAAGCTAAATCATCAATGGAACAAAATTCATTCGATAAACGAGAAAACGAAGATGAAGAAGGAGAAGGAGAAGGAGAAGGAGAAGGAGAAGCAGAAGGGGACGCTGAAGTCAATCAACAACGACGAGTCATCAGCGAAAAAGATGAAGCAAATTTAATTGCTCGTGAAAAAATCGGTTATCAAGCTCGTTTTCCAGTCGAAAAAATGATCTTCGGTGTTAGCACAACACATCAATTATTACCTGTCGAAGGTGATGATGTTTATACAACATCGAATCTCGGTCGTTTATACGATCCATCAGTCTCAACTTTACCACCACAAGGTCGTAAATATCAAAAGATTGCTGATCAATACGAAATCATCTCGAACAACAACGATTATATCGTTGCCACAGGTGTTCCATTGATGTTTTCAATGAACTCATCAATGCCAATGGAATCGAATCGAACACTTGCATGGTTCAAACAAATGAACAAAAACATGGAGAAATTCTCTCAAGAAGCATTGACATTAGTTCAATCAGGTTTAACCATCGTCACCGATTTCGAATCATTGAATCTTCCAGCTGAAATCTCACAAAACAACTTCGCTGATTTCTTCATCAAATCATCGCCATTGTCGACATTTTCACTTCGTGATCAATCTCGTCAAATTCTCGAATCATATATCTCGCAAATCGATGCCGCTCTTCTTCCGCCGCCCATCGTTTTCGACGAACAAATCCGTACTGGTTATTACCAATCGATCTACTTCAATCAAACAACATTAAACTCGCAAGGAGATGCTAAAGTTCTCCTTCCACAAGCTCAACCTTATTCATCATGGATCGCCACTGGATTTTCACTTCACTCGAAATCCGGCCTTTCGATTGCTCAGCCAGTTCGTCTTCCGGAAAATCAAGGTGTTTACATTCTCGCCAATCTTCCCAAACACATGCGAGTCAACGAACACGCTTTGTTGTCAGTCGGTGTTAACAATTATTTCGAAAAGGATTTAGGCAAAGTGATGATTCGTATTCGTTCATCGAAAGATTTCGAACTATTCAATCAAACAACACCCATCGAAATCAAAGACAAAGATTTCACATTCGAAATTCCATCAATGAAATCATTCGAAGTTCTCACGAAAGAATTAATCGTCGTACCGAAACGTTCGGGTTTAATTCAAATGATCCTCGAAGTCGAATCTGAATTCGGTGGTGATTATGAAATCGTTAATTTCTTTGTTCGAGACAATGGTTTCGTTCAGTTCGATGTCGATAGTCATTTATATGATTTAACCGGTGAAAAGAGATCCTACGGACCGATTGTTGAAAAAATCGATTCGAAATCGAACGTTAAATCAGTTTGTTTGACTGTTTCGGGAACTGGTCTCGATCGTTTAGTTCAACCATATACCATGGAAATCAATTCCTTAGTCGGCATTGATCAAGCACTTGCCAATCTCTATCGATCACTTGCCTTCCGTCGTTATTTAAACGAATCATCACAAACCCACACACTTCTCTACAACATGACAACTGAAAACATCACACGAGCTTTTCAATCACTTCAATTGTATCGTGATTATGAAGGTTCATATTCATTCGTCTCCGATGAAGGTACAACCTATTCGTCACTTTATTTAACATCATTAGCTTTTGGTGCTATGCTTTCGCCGTACATGACCGTTCGTGACAATGTCGCATTGAATACAACATTGAACTTTATTCTCTCGCATCAACATGAAGATGGTTCATTCGATGATGAAAGTCCATGTTATCATTATCGATTCTGTTCAGGCAAATTCCGTCGAGAATCATTAACAGCCATCGTTCTCTACGCTTTAACTCACGATAATATTACTGATTCATTACCTGAATTTCTCGCCGAACGTTTAATGAAATCAGCTGTTCACGCACGTGAATATTTAATCACTCGTGTGCCTGATGTTCTTCCCGATGTGTTAACAATCAGTCTTTTCGAAATGGCTTTCATTCAAAACTGTTCGATTTCAACCGAATTAAAAAACAAAATTCACCAAGCTCTCATCAAACGAGAATTAGTTGTCAATGACGCTGATAATACAGCTTATTTGAAATCATTCGCCGATCACGCTACACTCGACGCTCAAATCTTGGTCAACTCGATGACAGCCTCGCTCTACGCTTATTTCGGTGATTTCGCCACAAGTTCACGATTAGCCAATTGGATTGTTCAACAAGTCGACAATCATCCAATGTTCGATACAGTCTTAGATGGTATCTTTCTCGCGGATGCATGGCTTCGAAATGTTCGTCTTTTCCGTCAACGATTCGCAACTGATAAACTCGATGCTAAAGTTCATGTCACTGCAGATAACGGAGAAAAATTCGAATTCTTCGTTAACTCAAGCAACATGGATGTTTCACAAAGAGTTTCATTTACTTTACCAGTCAGTGAAATAACTTATACAGTCGAAGGTTACGGATTTGTTGGTGTTCGTATTTTGACAAAGATCGTCAAAGAAAAATTCGAACCCACGGAAAAACTTCCATTTGAATTGACACAAGAATTCAAATCGATGCCATGGTTCAATGAAATTCAAGCGAAAACCTGCATGAAATATACGCCAATGACAACCGAACATAAATTAATCGATGAAACTCTCAATCGTACAATGATTGTCAAAGTCGAACTTCCATCCGGAATGCGTGTTAATCTTCAACAAATCGGCTTTTTCTTGAGTCGAGTCGAGCAAATGATGTATTTTACATTCGATCCATGTTCGAATACATTGACATTCTTCGTCAATGTTCCATCGAATATGTTCGGTAAAATGATCTGTTTCGAATGGTGTCTCGAACGTTTATCGACGATTGTCAATTGGTCGATGATTCCAATTCGTGTTTATGATTATATTCAACAAGAAACACAATTGGTTCATCTCGAAAAACTTCAATTCGAACCGAAACTTCTCGGATTTTCGTTCGTTCAAGCTGTTCATCAAGCACGACCATCATTGGAGCAAATCTTCGCCAAAAAAATGTAATTAGTTCTATGTTCCAGTTTGAAAAAGAGTTCATTATTATTATGATTATTTTCTTTTAAATTTTAAATAAAACAAAGTCTTTGCTCAGATAAACTCGCTTTGTTTTTCTTTATTTACAACATCTAATCCAAATAGAGATCGAAATCGATACGTTTTATCGAATAAAATTGTTCGGTGCCCACACGTCGGCAGCGCACTTTGTCCTTATCTAATTTGCCTTCTGTTTCATTTAAACGTATCATATGTTCAGTTGTAAATGGACCTTGAAGTTTATCTTTATCGTTTTCATCAGTCGTATATTCCCAAAGAGTAGCATCTGTCGATGTATTATTGTTTTCTTTGGTTTTTGTAGCTGATGACGATATGTCACCGTCGCCGTACATGTCGAATGATGAGTCCGTGGTGATTGCTGATGATTGAAGACGATCGAGTTTGGATTTCAATCGTTCGTAGGTTTCTTGATAGATGTCTAATTCACCGTTGGAAACGAACTGATCGGCGAGACCGGACATTTCATCGAGGAGATGTTTGTTCTTTTTGATTTCGTCGGGTGTGAGCTCGGGTGTGACTTCAGCAGCGACTTCACCGGGAAGGAGTTTGCGTGGTTTTTTTGCCTGTTTGGATTTACTGTTAAACGAAAGAAATAAATATGATTTCGAATAGCATTTTTGTTTTTTACTTTGATGTTAAAGCTCCAAGACGTTTAATTGTTCGAGTGACTGATTCACCGGGTTGCATAATAACGAGCATAGCTTTCAATGTTTTCGATTCACTGAATTGCGCATCGTTATCATCATCGTCGTTGTCGTTCGATTCTTCTGTTGTTTTCGATTCAGGATTGTTGAGTTTGTAGTTTTTAACATTTGTCCAATCGATTTCATCGAGCCACGCATCTCGAATTTCTTCTTTCTAAAAGAGAAAAATCAAATATTTTCGCTTTTGTTTTCTTGTTTCATTTCAATTGTCATACATCTTTCTTTTTCCATTGAAAACATCCTGTTTCATCATAATCTCCATCTTCTAACTCTTCATCAACATTAAACGGAGTGATTTTAACTTCATCATCGAAATCAATCGTCGCATTTTCTCTTCCCATTTCAACGAAATCTCGTTCATCTAATTTCTTTCCATTAGCTTGTTCATCATCATCTTCTTCATCACTTTCCAAAGTATATTTTCCGCTATGTAAACGCGTATCACCAGTTGCTGTTGTCGCTTTCGATCGTTTACTTTCGTCAGTTTCTTCTGCAAACTGAACTCGACGTTTCATTCCTTGAGCACTATTCATCTAGAATAACAACAACAACAAAGAAATGAACACAGAATACACATTGACGTTTGTTTTTTTGAATTTATTTATTCAATAAAGAGTGAAGATACACACAAAAGACAAAAGCTTGGCTTTATCGTTTTTTGAATCCAAATTTCTTTCTTTCGTAAAACAAATCTGTTTTTGCACTTCCTAAATTGACAATCTTTGGACAACCATCACGATCTTTTTCAGTTATTGTACATTCTCGACAGTAATACGCATCAGATACGCCTGGACCACCACAAATCACGCATCGGCCCTGATAGGAACCGTAATTACACTCGTCACAGATTCGTACGAGTGTCGTTGGACGAACATAAGAATCACAAATCACACAACGGCCGTCGCATTTCTCGCACAAACGACCGATGGCAACACCGGCTTGTTTTCGGCAAAAGATTAAATCGGGATGATGTTTAGCCATGAACACACACGAATGCTTTTGTGTCTGTCTTCTGTTGAAAGAACGCGATGCATTCGATTGGCTATTCGACTGACCAATCGGTTTTTCCGATCGATTGACGCAGTTTTAAATCTGATGTAAGAAAAAGAAATTTTTTCGTATTTATTTTCGAAATTTAAATTCGAAATTTTTATAAAATAAAAATATTTTCCTTCACCAATCACAAATCACTCGTACACATCAGCTATTTATAGAAATCCTTGTTTCACCTAAATGCATACATCTATTTACTTCATTCTTATTTCTTCTTCGATCGATAATGACGGATTTTACCAATACAACATCTCACACACTTAGTCAATTGCGAATTGCTGAGAATAAACTCACAAGTATGCTCTATCACGCGGGAAATATCATTCAACAGTACAGTTCCGAGCAGATTGCTCACGATCAGATCGAATCTTTGGCTCGAAACTTTTCGGAAAATGTTCAAAGTGTTCAAAAATTACTCTATGAAAGCGTGAACAATCTCGAACGGATCTCATCCGGTTTGCCACATGAAGATTCATGTTATGGCGCTTGGTTAGATTACAATTTATCGGCAATGCGAACGGAAATTATTCGAAATAAATTAATCGAACTAAAAAATAATCCCGAATTACAACGAAGTCGAGAACGAGTCAAACAACTCGAAGAACAATTAGCTCAACTTTAAATAACAAATGTTCACAATTACGAATGCCTTCTTCTTCTTCTTTTTTCTCTTTTTGTCATAGACATTCGTTTGTATAGAAATCTTCTTTCAGATATTTCTTCTTTCTTTGGCAAACATTAAAATATTCAACATGCTCGAACATTTAATCTACGTTAACACCTGGTACCCAAAATACGAAGTTGAGCTCGCTGAACAAACGCATTACACAGCGTTTGTCAGTCAAAAACCACAGCCAGTAACTCAACAAGTTCAACAACAACCGCAAAAAGTTGAACAACCAAAGAAACAAGAACAGGTAAGGGTTGTTTAACCTCGCGAACGACTAACCCCGTGCTTCCCTTCCCGCTTGACGTTTGTGTTTGTGCGCATGAGTTTGCTTTCGTAATAAAACGAATCTTTGTCATGACATCTTGCAGGCGGCAAGTTTAAGCAAACAAATACAGAACGTTCGACAAACGATTACGAATGTTGGAACGGTCATAGCAACCGAAAAGACCAACGCAGATTTATCAGCCGAACAACGTCTCGTCAAACTCGAAACAACACATCAGAATATCTTGCAAATGCTCGATGATTTGAAACGACGAGTTGAACAACTTGAAGTCAACAAACAAGCGACTAGTGCGGTTAGATTTGTGTGAAATCACTAGATGAGAGAGAGAGAGAGACAGAGATCATCCACAGGCCTTGAGGGTTTTTTTTCGTGTGTTTTTCGATTGAAATCTATTTCGTTTTTGTTTTTAAGAAACCAGTTGAAGCTAAACCAGCACCAGCCGCTGCAGCTGATGATGATGATGTTGATTTATTTGGTTCAGATGATGAAGAAGCCAATGAAGAAACAAAAAAACGTCTAGCTGAATACGCTGCCAAAAAAGCAAAAAGTACCGATTCCAAGCAAACATTCAAATCAATCCTTGATTTCAATTTGTAGAACCCGCTCTCGTTGCCAAGAGTACCATCCTTTTGGATATCAAACCTTGGGACGACGAAACCGATCTCGCTGCTATGGAAAAATCCGTTCGAACAATCGAAGCCGATGGTCTCGTTTGGGGTCAATGTAAGATTTTTCATTTCTTACCGAAGATTTTCCTTTAAAAATCTTCTTTTTCAGCAAAACTTGTCCCAGTTGCTTTTGGCGTTAAAAAATTACAAATTGGCTGTGTCGTTGAAGATGACAAAGTACGCGATTTCGATCTCCTCCTACGAATTTTTTCCTTCTTTTTTTTCTTTTAGATTGGTACTGATTTTCTCGAAGAAAAAATCACCGAATTCGAAGATTACGTTCAATCAGTTGACATTGTTTCGTTCAACAAAATCTAAAGAATGATTTTCTCCAACTGAGAACATATCTTCACGAGTTTTTTTCTTTATTTTTATCAACTGAAAATAAAAAAAGAAAACCACAACGATAAACACATAACAACAAACGACCGAATTTTCTTGATCACATTCGATTAATCTTCTCAAACAAGGCCACCCACTGTTATTATTGTTTTCCTAATTCAAATTGAGTTACGTGTCAGAGTATCATAACAACCTATGGGCAAATTGTTTGTCTCTCGATAAGTTTGTTCAATTGACGTAAGCCGACAGGACAACAACAAACAACATTTTCACACTTGAGACGAATTGTCTTTTCTCGAATCTGTTCAGCTTATCGTTTACGCTCATTTTTTCTTTCAAAACAAATGAATATCAAAAGAATACGAACATTTTTTTATTGGACAAAACAAATGAGAGTCAGAGAGAAACAAAAATAAAATTATGAAATCAACTCGAGTTACTAAGCGTCGAAGTGCGTCGATTCAATCGGACTTGTATAAGACAAAGTATTCGGATAATAAGACGATGCATACGGATCATAACATGAGTACGATGTTGGAGTTGATGTTGACATATAGAAGTTCGAAGGACTTTCTGTTGTATTCGGTGGATAGACCGCGTGATACGGCGGCGGAGAACACATGTAATAGGAATTCGATGGATAATATGGAGTGACTGGAGAATTATCGTAGGACGCTGTTTGCATTTGTAATTGACGCATCTGTTGTCGATATCGACGACGTCGAAAACGACCTTGCTCGAAATCTTTCACGGCCAAATCATGAATACGCCAGTCTACAAAAATTACAATTTGACAAAACAAAAACTAATCTCGAAATGAATTAACTTACAATGTCCTTTGCCATTCGAACCACGTCCGGCTTTAATAAAACAATCGTTCAATGATAAATTATGTCGAACACTGTTTCGCCAAGATTTGTTTACATCTTCGGCAAAATATCGATATCTTCGAAAAACAAAAAATCGTTTCCATCGAATTGAAACAAAATGAAACTTACTTTCGTTGAAAATAAGTGTAGATTTCGAACAATTGCATTGTACGATTCGGTGTCTTTAAAATCGCTTCAGCAATAATTTCGAGATAGGATTGACTTGGTTTCTTCGGAATATCGTGATCGTCTGTTGAGTGATTCTCTTTTTGGTTGGTTTCATCTTCGATCGAACCTGTTTCATCTGAAAGACCTTCATCTACTATACCTGAATCATGAAATTGATGATCATTCATTGTCATTTGATATTCACTGTAGCCAGGATAATAAACTAAACGAATTTATTTCGAAAATAACATTGAGTCGATTCGATTGTTGACTTACGAGCTTGTGGATTCATAATTCGAATATATTCAGTTGGTTGAGATCGAAATGAGTAATGAATGTTGTTTATTGCGATGTTTTAAATACAAATAAACCAATTAGCATTGCTCAGAGAGAGAGAGAGAGAGAGAAAATGAGCAGTTGTCATTTTGAGAAAAAAATGAAAGTGCCAATCAGAATGAAAAGAAAATATGTTTCTCTTGGCTAGGCAAATTTGAATTCGTTCAAGAGATTAATTAATGAAAATAGAATAAGCTTGTTCTACTCAATGAGCTCCCTGTCTAATAGAAATCGAATCAGATTTTCGACTTCGAAAATCACCACACTTGGCAGTTGTAAACACGGGAAAACTTATCGAAATATATTTGCAAGGCAATTGTCAATTGAGTTCGTATGACACATTTGACACAAAACAAAAGTTAAAAGAAATTCACATGCTGTTAATAGAATTGTAAAACAGATCGACTTATAACACGTGAGATTTGCGATCGATCGTTTCGATAAAGTTCTTTTTTTTTTGTATTGATATGAATTTTTGAAAGAAAAGTACGTTAGCTCAGTTCAAAAGATCAATTGTGCTTTTAGAGAGTTCGTTTTATTTATTAACACAAAGAATATCACGAGAGAAACAAGAATCAATTGTTTTGTTTTTTGTTAACTACTTGTCGAGAACTTGCCGTTGGAATGAGCACCGTTATCGGTTTATCAGAGAAGAGATACAAAAAAAGCAAAGCTAAACGAATAAAACAACAACTGAAATACATTTTGTTCACATGGACGGTATGAATAGCAGCAAGAGATTTTCCTAAAGACGACAGAGACAAAAGAGAACAGGCAAAATAGCTACTAATGCAATTAGTAAAGGTATGAATGAACTCGATTGATCTTCTGCATAAGGATCGACAACTTTCGGTCCACTTGTTTTGAGATTACGTTTGATTGAGGGTTTTGCAGCTGTTGCGGATGCTGATGGTTCATTATATTCTTCATCTTCGTCTAATGGCTCATCATCATCAGAGACGTTCATTTGAGGAATTGCTGGGAGTTTAGGAATTTCTAAATCGAAAATATGATTAATGTAAAGAAAAAGAGGAACACTATGTTTCGACATACGATCGATTGATCCACGCCAAATGATAAGAGCGTTGATTTTCGGATTATCACGATGATCAAGTCGCTGAAATGTGATTTTCAATTGTCGAGAATAAGACGAACTGCGACCTTGGACAACTAATCGACCGTTTTTGATTTGAAATGGAATGTATTCATCATGTGCTGTTGAACGACCGACTCGTGAGTAAATATCGAACTCATCGAGCACGGAATGTTCATCATTTAAAATGATTTGAAAAACCTAAATCCCGAAAAATTTTAGAAAAAAAATTTCGATCGAATCTGAAAAACAAACTTTCATATTCGGTGCGTGAAACCAAACTTCAGCAAATTTCATCCAAAGAACATAATCTCCATCGTCAGGCAGATCGATTTCGTACGAGAATTTTTGCAGATCATATCGTTCCGTTTGATACAAAATCATATCATCTCTCGGAACACGATTTATATTCGAATGTCGACCGTAATCAGACGCAATTCCGCTTTTTAGATAATCTTTTCGATATTTTACTCCTTCAAAAAACAACGCTCATTCAAAACAAAACTATCAAACACAAAATTTCTCTCATTACCATGAACATCAGTATGAGCTTCTCCTCCACAATTGACGGCGAAAACAACATTATCCATAATTCCTGCCGCCTGAATTCCATAGTTAAAGCAAATAACAAACCATAGAAATGCTATTTTTTCATCCATAGTCTTCATGAACGTGCGTGCAGAGTCTTGTCGTGCAAAAAAGAACAAGAATACACAAAAAAAAACGCAGAAATGTTGCAATATTTCAATGGTTCTTTCAAATAACCAATAATAAATTCAACTGAACAGCAGCAGCAGCAAGTAGAGTTTTTTTTCCTTCGTGTGTCTTGTTCTCTTTCTATTTGATGTCGCTTTAATGGAAGGATATTGTTCGACGTGCTGTCAATGGCAACGCACATTTTATGGTTCCACGAGAAAAAAAAATCAAGCGACGTATCCTTTCTTGAAGTTCATGCGCAAAGAAATCTCTATCTAAAGAACGGAAGAAGAAAAAAAGAAGAAGAAAAAAGGTGAAGATGAAGACAAAACATTAAATCATATTTGAATCTTCGACGAATTGCTTTTTTTCTTCTTGTTTTTATTTAAGAAATCAAAAAAAAACGATCATGTCCGACGGATACTCGTCTTCGAGACGAGCTCAAGATATTTTAAATGGATTTAAATTACACTGGATGAATCTACGCGATGCTGATTCAGGTCGAATTCTCTGGCAATCATCAGAAAATCTGTAAATTTACCAGAGAAAAAACAAAAAAAATCTTTATCATTCTTTCGATTTTTTTTCTGTAGATCAACACCAGATGTTGAGCACGAAGCACGCGTACCCAAACGTATTCTTAAATGTCGAGCTGTTTCACGTGAAATCAATTTTTCTTCTCAAGAAGAAATGCAACAATTTCGACTCGAACAACGAGTTTATTTCAAAGGAACAGTCATCGAAGGTAGAAATTCATTTCCTGTTTTTCTTTTCTCTTCTAACTGAATCGAATATTTAGAATGGTCGTTTACATTTGGTTTCGTTATTCCTGGTTCGACGAATACTTGGCAATCATTAATTGAAGCTGCACCTGAAAGTCAAATGATCCCGGCGAATATTTTAAAGTAAATTTTTTTTTCATTTCCAAAGAATTTTAGAAAAACAAAGATTTGATTTTCTTTTAGCGGAAATATTGTTATCGAAACAAAATTCTTCGATGGCGATCTTGAAGTTTCAACGTCTCGTGTTCGTTTATTTTATGTGTAAACTCGCAAAACAAAGCAAAATCCTTTTGGTATTCATTGTCATGTTATTATTTAGCGAAAGAATTGAAAACGTGAATCGATGTAAACATTGTATTTTGTTGTATTTATTGGATTGTACAAGTGTGTGCGTGCGTGTGAGCTAATGAGAAGTTTGAAAAAGCAGATGACGTTTTGGCTTTTCTTTCAATATATGCTTTTGATGTTGTCGATTTCTTTGTTTGTATTTTTAATAATTCACAAAAAAAATCGAGAGATTTAGTTCATGGATAAGAAAACAACTCGATTGAGATCATTTCCGTTTATTGAACAAAGGAAATAACATTGCACATTGATGAAGATGAGGGAAGAAAAACGAGAAAAAGAAAAATAATTTCTTCTACATTTCTGATGATGATAAAAACGTGATTGAAGTTTTTCTCATGTCTCGACGATGTTTTCGATGAACTTTCCAAATTTCGGGAAATATATATATACTCAAAAATGATGAAAAACAACAAGGAACATATGTCAATGCATTCGCAATTTGTAAATACGAGGACAAATTTATGTTCGGCCAAAATTGATACAATGTATTTAAATTTGCGAGAACATACGGTAGAAGACCAATTAAATAGATAGTTGTAAATAGAATCATTTGATGAGTTAAACGTTTGCAACGTCGCCATTTTTTTCGATTTGAATTGAAAAGATTGAGACGTAAACGAATGAGACGAATTAATAAAAGGAAATTAACGAGAATTGTAATCGTAAGAGGACAAATTAAACTTAGAAAAATATCGATAAGAAAAACAAATTTCATATTTTCGAAACACGGCCGACAACGAAAATGTTTCAATTGAATTATCGAATATTCACACGTGAAAACCAACACGGAATACCAAGTTATCGGAAGAATTAAAATCAAAAGAAGAGGACAAAGTTTATAGCGAATTTTCGAATGTAGTTTTCGAGTTTGTATCGAACCGAATATGAATATATGCCGTTGAATCGATGCCCAACATACGAATAGACCTATGCAAACGATCGATGAGTAATCCATGATGATCCATAATCGACAGAAACTGATTGGCAGAGGAAAATAAGAATTATAGAAGAGTTCAACGAGAAAGAAAGGTAAACAAGTACAAATTGTGAATAGACTTAAATGCAGAATACAACGGAAAGCGAACACACTCGATTTTGTATTGAAATGAAGACGTCGAATAGCGAATAGATTGATTAGAATACTCGGTATACTAATTGAAATAAGTAAAATCAAGAGAAATCGATTTAGATTTTTGTCATTCGTAACTCGCGTCGAATTGTGTATATCGACGAAATCCATTGAGAAAAATATGCAAAAGATTAGTTTCTGTCATTCATCATCGATCCTATCGCAGACTGATCATCAACAAATCTTTCTTCTTCTTCTTCTTCTTCTTTTTTTCCTATTATAGATAAATAATAAAGATAATACTCTTTAGCTTGAGTCGTTTCTGTTTTGTGAAAAATAAGTGCGATTGGTCTAATAAAAATCTCGAGATTTATTAGACAATATCTTTGTTGATCCAGATGTTTCGATAGATTTGTCACCGTTAACGAATCCGATTTGAGTTTAAACCGATGAATGACTGAGGTTCATTGACAAAAGGACACGAAAGCGCACTTGACCTTGTGTTTATTGGTTTCAAGCCTTTATCTATCGTTTTTTTTTGTACGTGTCTCTATGAAAATCGATTGTTGATCATTGAGTAATGAACCGTGACGAAATATTACGATAAACGACATCGTTTTTCGATTGTGGTTTGCAAATTACTTGAAAAGAATGGCCTCACGTTTTTTAGAACTCGATAGGAAAAGTTTTCTCGTTCAATTTGTTGCCGTTGAACCGATTGTGTTCTATTCGACAGCTGATGGCACGGATTTAGTTCAAGATATTCTACGTAAACATTTAGCTCGTGATGATTCGGAAATCGTGGGACAAGAAGGTGCAATGTCAATTGATGATAACGGCGAATTTCTTACGTTCGAACCGACTGATACAAAAAATCGAACTTTACATTTACCAGTTGAACATTTAGCCTATTCAGGAGCGTTGAGACGAATGAAAGAAGATAAAAATGATACAAGAAATCCTGATCAAATCAAAAAACGTAGCTTCGAAAATGTCGATCTCGCCAATCGATATCCGCAGGATATCATTGGTCCACCGGTATTTGTCGGAGTTTTTCATGGTTTTGATAATGCGTTATGTTATACATTTATCACTCAAAGTGCCGACGATGCTTGTCTCTTAGTTATGAAACTTATGCGCGTTTTTCGACAACACGAACAACAACAAATCGAACAACAAGGACAAATCAATCAAGGTCCTTCTTCTCATCTACCTTTTAATAATCATAATAATACGACGACTACAGGGTCACCGTTGTCTGTCTCGTACGCGTTTGAGAATCCGCCGTATCAATCATTACCATTGAATTTTATTCAAACACCGAATATGTATCAACAAGACGATTTTATTCAAAGCATTCTATCGAATCCAAATATGCAAATTGTCGATCGACCAGCGCCAATCTATTCGCAACAATTCGATAATAATATTCAATATCTTTCATCGGATGTAAATTCCAAATTCTTTTCTTATTAATAAACTACAGATAAGCATTTTCTTGTAGATCGGTTATCATCCTCAACCGGCGCCTGTCGTTATACATACAGTCGATAGCCGTTATCTACCAACGAATACTTATATTTCACAGAAAACGACTTGTTGTGAGCCAACAGTTTGTACACGATGTTGTTTACCGGCTTCGCAATCTGTTTGTGTTGTTAACGATGATCCATGTTGCCCAACATCATCGTATCGTTGTTGTCTTTAAGAAAAACAAGAAAATCGTAGACATATTCCATCTGCTTTGTTTGAAAAAAAAAACCTAGCTTGCATTCATTCATTTATTCTTTTTTTTCTTCTTCTTCGAAATAATAAAAAGACAAAAGATTTTAATAATCAACAAAAAAAAACTAAGAATCTTCTCATTTTTCTTTTAGAGTTCATCGAAAATGAATGATCCGTTGTCTTTCATGAGACATCCATCAATTCCACCGGTACTGGGCATTCCAAATACACTTCCTCCACACGTGATCTATAAGCCAAATAATCAAGAGATTAATTATAAACAAAATGTGATTGTAAGATGGTTAAAACCGCCAACGCCACCTCCTTCTGCACCGATTATTATCCGGGGTAGATTTCCTGAAATCTTTGAACTTTTTTTCATTCATATAGTTCATTTAGAAATCCAACCACCACCCATCGTTCAGCCTCCAATTATCTATCGACAGTCAGCCCCCTGCCCACCGGCACCACCGCCAATCATCGTTCGGTAACAAACAAAAAAAAACTCAGCAATACTAAAGTTAACGAGTTCGTGACTTTGTTTGTATCTACAGAGAACAACCGCCACCGTGTCCATGTCCCGGTGAGCCAACAGTTATCGAAAAATGTCTACCTCCAGCATGCCTCCCTCGCCAAGGTAGACAACAAAAATAGATTTTGTTTATTAGTTTTTTTTTTCTTAACAAAACTGTTCTAGTTATTGTCGAACGATGTCAACCGCCTCCTAAACCTCAACAAATCGTTGTTCAACGCAACTGTTGTCAACAGAGAACCTGTGCTCCACCACCACCACCACCACAAGTAATTGTTCAACGCACTTGTTGTCAACCGAAAATCTGTCCTCCACCACCACCTCAACAAGTAATTGTTCAACGTGATTGTTGTCAACCGAAAACTTGTGCAACAACAACGACATGTCAACCACAGACTTGTCGACGATTAGTTCGACAAGTGGTTCGACAAATAGTGCCGCCGCCGCCACCACCTAAACCAGCAGTCATTTGTAAGAAACAAACTCAGCAAACAGTCACTCAAGGTCAACCACAAATCGTTCAGCAATTAGTACCCGTTTTTGCTCAACGACAAGTGAGTAGTTAATTATCTTCACATTCCTATCGAGTGAGAGAAAACAAAAAAAACTCGATTAAAACAAATAATGAACGTTCTTTCCTTGAATCAGCAGATATTTATTTAATTATCGTTTTTTAATTTAAATTGACAATAGCATAATGACCTTCGAGGAGTTGTTCTTCTATTTATCGACATCATAAAAAGCAAAGAAAAAAAAAACTTGAGCTCAATTTAGTTCGCTTGTTTCTTTTTATCTAAGAACTTCATTGTCTTTATAAATTTCTTTTAGCATGTCATTCAACCGAAAGGTGTACGAATCATTCGGCAAGTTATTGGTCCGACCCAGTCACAACAACAGCAGATTATTCCGCAGTTCAATTCCACCATTGGATGAACGACGAGCCAAGACAGAGCAAGAGAACTTTTCTTCGATAATTTTCTGAATAAATTATCTTCGTAGACTTGATTCAGTTTGCATGGTTGATTATCTCCGTAAAATGTTTGAGTTTAAAAAAAGAAGAAAACCATATTTTTATGATTACAATAAGTACTCATATAGAATTTCGGATTAGAGAACTTTATACGACAGATCGATTTACATTCATTTCTCTCTCAGTGTTACATTTTTCTCGAATAACGTTCTTTATTCGCTATTTATATGTCGGAAAATACAGACAAATATTGATTAAATACGGTAAGTAATAGAAAAAAAAAGACCTTCCAACCGGAAATAAATATTAATTCATGAAGAATTATTCTTTTTATGCAACTAATCAACATCGATTCAGATGAATGTTACCTTTTGTTTTTCCTTTTTTAATCTTTTTTTTAATCAAGTCATTCCATTGAATGTTTATTAGTATTCAAAAATGCATTCATTTATTTATTATCCATCGAAGTCTTTGTGTTTTTTTTTCTACGAAAGAAAATAATCAGACATTTCAAATGAATATTTAGCGAAAAATCATGCCAACGATCGTGAAAATTAACGAATCTACTCATTGAATGTGTTGTTTCATGTAAAAAGAAAAGAACGACGTCAACAATAACAACATGAATAGCTTCTTTTCCACCCACGCTTTCGATGTTTATTGACGTATGTGTTTAATTTCTACTTGGAAAACTCTGAGATAATCATTTGAAACAATTAGATAAATGTTTTCTATTCTCTGTCCGGAAGTTTCTTTTTAAAAGATAAGAGAATAACGAAGACAAAGCAAATTTTAATGCGTATTATCCGTTAATCAAAGTTCATATTCCCTCGAGTTATCAACCGTTTACGTGTAGATATTTATACGTCGATGTTATTCACTTGATATTCCTTAAAGAAATTCATTCAAACAACAAATATGGAAGATAATCATCTCAGTGCTTCCGGTGCAGTTTTTGTCACATATAATTTTCTCTCGTCAAACTCAACAGCAAAAATCATTTTTCTTTTCGAATTATTCTTGAAAGAACAACAAAAAAAAGGAAGAAGTTTTGCACGTCATTCCTTATTAATTTCTATGTATGCTTTTATTTTGCTTTCGACTACCTTTGATTTCAACTAATTTAGACTGTGTCGTATAATTCGATGGAATGCACTATAAATAGGCTTCTTCTTCTTTTTCTACGTTTTTTTTCTCGTTCTCAATCAGTCGACGCATTAAATTTGCATATGAACTTGCTTCTTCTTCTTCTTCTTCTTCTTCTTTTTTACTTTGCTCATAGATATTGTAACAGTTCTTTGAATAGCTAATGGGCGGAAAAGAATAGGAGTTCTTCGTGTTTTTTGCTGCTTCGAATACATATAGATAATAGTGATAAAAAAAGGAAACGAATCAGATTTCTTTTGATGTCTTTTTCTCTATCTCTCTATCTCTCTATCTCTCTCTCTCTTTTCTCTCGCTTTCCTTTTTTGTTTTTCAATACAACTATCGTAAAAAACAAAAGTTTACTTCTCGCATGTCTTTTCTCTAGATCAATAGAATTCGGTCATGGAACAATTTCGAAGTTTTGTCCAAAATTCTTCAATGAAGAAACTCAATGATTACTGTAAATATTTTGTTACAACAACAACAACGAATAAATCAGTACAATCAAACGAACAACAGTTGATACCGAATCTTTTTCAGCAAATTTTTAAACTGAAAAATTTAACATCAAATTCGTTTCAAACGACTGATGAATGTACGAATATGCTCTTACTTCTTTCGAATTCAACCAATGAAAACGGATCAATCATTGACTCGCATTTATCGGTTAAGATTTCGAAATATTCGAAATCGTTGATTGTTTTCATCTCGTTAATTGCATTTGTTTCTCTCGTATCCATTATTGGAAATCTATGTTTAGCCAAAGTTCTTTACAAGAAACGCCATCGATTAATTCAAACCGATCGGATCGTTCTTTGCCTAGCCTTGAGTAAATTTAATCAACGAAATCCGAGTGCTTATTGATTTTCTTTGTTTTTTTTCTTCTAGGTGAACTTTGCCTAGTTATAATTGATACGCCAACTGAAATCTATCGTTTATTAGCAGCGACTTTTACACAAGAATGGCTCTGCCGTTTTCATACATTTTTCGAAGCCTTATTTTCATCGTGTATCATATTCTATCATCTACTCGGTAACTATTTTTGAATTTTAGAGTAAAGTCACGCGCTTTTTTCTCCGTAATGACCCGTTCTTCATCGACTTTTAATTTGTTTTTTTAGTTTCAATGCTCAGAACAGATTCTAATTGAGAATATAATTTCATTGACATGGCTAATTAGTATTTTTCTTCAGGGACAGATGCGTGCAGATTTTTCAACTAATTAACTATTTAGTTTTCTTTTGTCCAAAAGAGGATTCAGAAAATTTTGCAATTATAGTAGATTAAATACGTAATTGAGAACAAATTTAATTTAAAATCAAATTTTCACAAAAGAGAATTCTTTATTTTTAATCTGATTTCAACAAAAAAACCGATGTGCATGCGAATGATATGAATAATTCATCTAGTTTTTTTTGTCCTGCGTTGACGAGAACAATATCAAAACATGATTGATAAGATTTCGAAAATTTTGATCGAAAACATCAATCAAAAGAAAAAAATAAAAAGAATTCAAATACAAAATTTAGTTCATATTCGTGAGATCAAATAGAAAATAATAGAACACTACAGAGAAACTTTATCATGTGAAATAAGTTGCATGTCTGAGTGCATCCTGTCTATCAATCTGTTAGACTATTCAATGGCATCCGGCATTGAAGGAAAAGACAAAAAATAATAATAATAGTTTTTTCTTGCAATTAATTGTTTTTCGTTCATAATTTTAAGGTGCATTGGATCGTTTTGTCTATATTCATGGTCACACATCGACTCGATCGATATGGTCCAATTGTTCTCGTCGTTTATCGACAAAAATTGGCTCAATACTTCTTTTAATTCTACCGTTTATCTTAAGTTTACCATTGGCCATCTTCAATTGTCTTTACGCGAATATTATTCAAACATCATTAACAAGCAAATCATGTAATATTCAATATAATCATGGTATTCTCATTGGTTTCATCGTATTTTTCTATTTACTTCCAATATTATTCGCATTTTTTCTTCATGGAAAATTGATTTATTTCATTCGAACCAGACATCATCAATATTATTTACAATCGACTGCATATATTTTACCAATGAAACGAAATCATCTACATTCAGAAGCTAAACTAACAAAACAAACGAGTTTATCAACGAAAAAATCTTCACATCGACGTGTCATACTTTCGAATACCGAAACATTACATTCAACATCAATGACATTGACATTAGCTCACGGTGCTCCATTAAATCCGATAAATTCATCTCAATCGAGTCGATCATCAACAGGAACAAGTTCAACATCACTTGTTTCTCCTATTGTTCTATATAAAATCAACTCACAAGCAAATGCCAACGCCAATCGAACCGTTCTTTTACTTGTTCTTCTCCTATCATCATATGTTTTCTGTTGGGCACCTTTTAATATCTATTCATGGATCCATGCTTATCAATTAACTCAATCAAATCCAACAATGACTCCTCGTCTATCGAATCAAACCGATTGGAAACAATATTCATCGAATCTACAGGCAGATCTACGTCGAATAATCTACGTTCATTATTCATTATATCTTCTCTCGATGATATCCATGTGTTTTAGTTTTATATTTTATTTTCTATTAAATAAACAAGCACGTTTGGAATTATCTCGAATGATTGGCTGTATATGTCCGTGGATAATTCAATTTGAAAATGATCGTTCAAAGAGAATCGAACAGCCCAAACAAGTTCAATATCGAACGAGATTTGCTAATGGAAATTCAATGAGAAAACCTTCGTTGAGCCACGTCGATCAACGTGGTAGAAAATATCCCAATGGGACACAAAAACGAACTGTCATTAATTATGCTTGTCAAATTCAATGTTGTCCATGAAGTTTCTACTTTTTCTTTCTGTTGTTTAAAAAGAAAAAACAAAAAATACAATCGTGGAAAACGAAAAATCAATCGATTTCTGTTCGTTTTTTTTTTTGATTAATACCAATCGGGATGAATGAAAAAGTATTCGGGATAGGTCTTTTTTGTGTAGTTAAAAAACGAGGAACTGTTATTTTCAGGACGAACATTTGGTTCGGCATCGGAACGCGGATTGATCACGCGCCATGTTTGAGAAAGATAACGTCGTGAACAATTAGCATCGTTTTCAGGTTGAACGATTTCTGTTGTTTTAACAATTGAAGTCAATGGACGTTGGGAATTTGATCTATTTGCTCCAGGCAAATGAGAAACCGACGACATCTCAGCAGGCTTTTCTTCAGCTGGGCGGAAACTGAATAGAAAAGTGAGATTATCTATAATTGATGATGAAATACAAGAATAGTCTAACCTTTGTAAAGATTCAAGCACTTCGCCAAGATCGCGTTTCGATGCTCGACTGCTTTGACGAGATGAATAACCTGATACGGCGGTATTTAATCGTCGTGATAATCGAGGTGATGGTGATTTTCTTCGAGTTTCTTCCTGTTCATCTTTTTTATAAAGTGTATCGAGAAAACTATACACCGCTCGACGTTCTAAATCAAAGAAAACATTCGATTTGTTTTTATTTTGCGATAAAAATCATCTTGACCATCAAGTGAATGATTAGCAAACCAAGATTCGACTGTTTTCGACGGCCAAATTCGTTGTTTTAATTCGTATTTATGACGATTCGATGTTATCGGTGAGATATCTCTCGACGAGTTGGGCACAACGCCTGGTTTATGAAGCGAAATATCGCGATTATAGTACGCATCGACTAAGTTTCTTGACTGAATGAAGTCGAATTCGAGAATTTACATTTTACAAATGCAGATTTTCTTCACTTACTTTACTCATATTTTTTAACTTTCAATAAGAAAAGAAAAGAAAAATATTTTTCGATAAAAGTCGAAGAAGAGAAAAAACACACAGCGATTTCTTTTTTGAAGAGAATATACATTTTTCGCCGGATGTATATGTGTGGTGTCTTGACGACTATCTTGTATTTACCGTCAATAGTAATTTGTCAAACGATCTCAATGTCAAATAAAAAAAAAGAAAATGTTCCTATGCAAACATCATAATCGATCGGCAACGACGAAGAGAAAAAACAGAGAAAGAAATTAAATTCTTTTCTGTTTTTTTTTCAAATATTTTCTTTAAGTATCAACTTGAAAATGAATTTTAAAAGAAAAACGATTGAGATTAACATAATAAAATAAATAATCAAAGAATACGCTTTGTTATTTTTTTCTTGAAAACAATACTTTTCGTACAATTAGTTCTTCTTGAGTGCAAAGAAAACTATAATTATCATATATCTATGTTTAATAAGCGCTATTTACGGTGAACAAAAAAACTAACTACGCAATAATAATTAAGATTATTTTTATAAATTAAACCATGAACTTGTTCAACGACATTCGCATGACTATATTCATTTGTATTCGGAGTCTCTACGCACACTAGAAAAGATTTCTTAATGATTTTAGGAGACTAATGATATAAACTAATTAAATAATCAATTTGTTTTAATCATGAAGAGAGAATGTGACTTCAATTATTGGAAGAAATTGACCAATGAAATAAATATCGAATGTGATTCATACGATGTGAAGGATATTTTGTTTTTTTTTCTATAATAACTCCTGAGTGAAATACTGTTTTTAAAAACAGTGACCGATGATTTATTTGAATTCGATTTTTGTATCTAGAAAACGTACATTCATTTGATTCATCGAAATGAGGATCGATTATCAGTTATCTTCGACGTAATCTAACAGTTTCTTCTTTTTGTAAAGGTAAAAATGATAACAAATGAAAGTATTCTTAGGGCGAATGAAGCGGCATTTACATACAAAACGTTATTTACGTCACTTAATTGAAGTAGCACCTTGTTCCATTTAGGTGCTTTCTTTATGCGTATGTAAATTTGAATTAGATTATTCTTATGATGTAGACAAAACGTATCTTCGTCTATCACATGTTAATCTCGAAAGATGTCCCTGAAGATTTCAACTTGACGTTGTTGTTTACAATGCCTGAACGAATATTCTTCAAGATGGTCCACTGGGAAATCTTGATATCACACTTCAAGAAGACCTGTTTTAATTTGAAACTTAATAGAGCGTTATGATCCGCGATGAGATCGTTTTTACGAAATATCTGTTGTAATTTGTCTTCTTTTTGTTTGTAGATGAGTTCGACAGTAACAGTCAATGGTTATGAAGAATTAAAAACAACCTTGGAGAATTATGGAAAAGATAAACGAGTTTTTATAATTTTTTGCGGAGCAAAAGATAGTGAAGGACATAGTTGGTAAGATTGATTAAAGGAACGAAATGAAGATTTTTGTTTTTCTAAATTCAAGGTGTCCTGATTGTGTTGCCGCAGAAAAACCCGTCGAAGAAGCAGTGAAATCATCGTTACCAACGAATGGCATTTTTATTGAATGTTCAGTTGGTGATCGACCAAGGTAAATCGATTTATGTAGAATCAAAATCGATGTTCTCTTCTTTCGGGTTAGTTGGAAAGATCCAAATTGTTCATTTCGAACGGATCCTCAACTTCGATTGAAAAACATTCCAACATTACTCGAATGGGGAACGGTATGTAAGTGAGATAATGAACAAGGAACTATTTGTTGTTTTTTTTAGGCAAAACGTTTAACCGAAGGTCAATTATTAGACGAAGAAATGGTCAAAGAACTTTTTGTTGAAGATTAAAAACTTTTGATTTCTTTTCCACGATGATTTTTTTCCTTAGTAATTCTTTGTAATCGAATCTATAAGTGAATAAAAATCATAAGAATCGAAACATATAAATAGTGAGAGAGGCTAGTTTTGAAAATGTCGTTGCCAACAAGTAAGTCCTTTGAAATTTTTTATTAATAAAGTAGTGAGCTATTTTCTTCGTTTGAAATACTTCTATGGAGCTATGTTGCCAACTGATTTTCTAAATCATGGATGCTTTCAGACAACATCGATCAATAACGTATGAAAATAGATATCATCTCCCGACTGATATATCTTTTGTGTTGAATGGAATAATTCACAAATTCAAATCACCCAACTTGAAATTGTCAAACGTCTTAGAAGAAATAATATCGAACCATTTTCAGTCGATGATTCCGAATATTGTATCCCATTTCCATTTGTACTATACAAAAAGAAATTAACGAAATGTTTTCATTTCAACGAGTTAGTCATTCAAGAACTCCCAATGACTTACTAATACTGTTCAGAATGTGTTTAGTTATGCGCCTGAAAAATCCATAACATCTGTCTGCATGTTCACATATAGGATAACGAATAGATATAAGAGTTGACATACATAGTGAGGCTGAGTCTCACCATCCCCAAATTTCTGATTACGCTACTTCTCGTGAGTTTATAGTTTGGTACATGCTACGTAAATAAGCAAATCTTATTCTTTTTTACTACATTTACATAATTTGTTTCTATAACGGCAAGAAACAACTTGGTATTTCATTCGTTTCCATATGATATTATCTGGCGATATCTGAGTGACTGGTCACAGTTTCTCATTGTTCACTTGGCGTATTTTCCATTCGACGAAAATAAATAAAGAATCTTAAGAAGAATAAATACACATCGTCCATTTCAAATGAACATGACCGTTTCTTTGATGATGGTGTGCCGGAAAGTACGTTAACTTGTTTTTGTTTTGTAGATGAATTCGAACTCGAACAATAGTAACCCTTTACAATTATCAGATGTCGAAGTAGAATATTTTTGTAATACGTGATATTCTTTCTTCTTTAATCAGAATGTCGATCCCAATCCGGTTAATGTTCAAAATATTGCTCTCAACGTGGCTGCACTAGCACATAACTATTATTCGCCGATTATTATGATGCACGTAAACAATAATCAACAATTAGCAACACAAGTTCAACG
>ERZ778027.1770-NODE-1770-length-32653-cov-14.637493_pt1 | contig 32653 bp, 24 predicted proteins | sample MGYA00375757_ERZ778027 | MGnify/ENA primary metagenome ERZ778027 (study PRJEB29350, sample SAMN05389817) | bioreactor metagenome | isolation source: Ammonium sulfate bioreactor | place: South Africa: University of Cape Town | collected 2014-02-18 ...
AAGGTTTGATTGAATATTTAATCTAAATCATCCTCGTTGATTCGTTGTCTTTTTGGATTGCATCATTGGCTGTTTGCTGAATCAGACCAATTGAAGCTGTTTCTCATCGGCTTATGTTGGATAGCTGTTCATGATGATCGTTTAAATGTGAATAACAATAACGTTGTTGACAGTTTTTACGTGCCAAGCTAATTATTGGGGAGTACAGACTAAAATGATATTGAAAAGAAAATCTTATATAATGAATTCTGTCGTTGTTGATTTCTAAAACTAAAACTTACTGTATCATAGAGCTGTCTATTAATCCGACAATCAGTAATCTTATACTGAATTATCGGGTCCTGAAAAATACAACGGTAGATCGATATCGATATACGTCATATATTTCTAGAACTTTGTAATGTACTCCGAGAATAAACTAAATATATTCAACATATATATACCTTTTTGATTTATTAACGTCATAAATCGTTTGATGCGTATATTTCAGCGAATATTTTATGTCCTTCTATGTAACGTTGATCAAACTCGTAAAATTCTTTTAATAACGATTTATCAAAATTCTTCTTGAGAATGGATGTATGATAAGAAAAAAAACTTTCTTTTGAAAATATCTCTGACAAATATTTGTATTTAAATTCAAGTTTCAACTTCGACACTACTGCAATTAAGGTCAAAGCAAAAAATACATATGATCTATCGATTGTTAATTGAATTCAACACGAATTAAGATTGTTACGAAACTAAATAAACTTCCAAGTTAAAACAAATCATTTTTAAATATTGTAGAAAAAGACAACACATTTTTATCTTATCTTCTTTCTTTTTCTTTCCAACATAAGAAATAAACACGTCATAACTATACCAATGACAACAACGTGCAGTCGCTCACGAATTCTTCCAAATGTTTATCTAGTTTGGTTACACGACCATAATGATGACTCTCTCGAGTCGATTGCACATCTACGACAAGTGATTGACATTGTTCATATATTTCATAATATAGATGAATGTATCGACTTTATTACCGATCAACCTGATGAAACTGTTTATATGATAACTTCGGAAACCTATGCCAAACAGCTCCTTGTCGTCACTGCAGATATATCACAATTAAAATCTGTTTACATTTTCCACCAAAACGGTATCGTACCGATTTGTGATGCCTTGAAACAAGCTTTGAAGGACAATCATACCAATGAAGTGTCGATCAATTTCGCTAAATCCAGATCATCAACTTTAGAAAAAAGCACGGATACTCTCGATTGCACATTTATGTATACACAAATACTCAAGGAGATTTTACTCACTATCAATTTTGATCAGCAACATTTCAACGACTTTTTAACGTTCTGTCAAGATGAATTTAAGGAAAACGTTAAAGAACTAAGAAATGTCGACAAAATACAAAATGAATATCACAATAAAACACCGATTTGGTGGTACACCTGTGAGACCTTCTTATATAAGATACTTAACCAAGCTCTTCGACTCATGGACATTAACATCATTCTCCAAATGGGCTTTTTCGTGTGTGATTTACATCAACAGATCGCTGCTTTGCATACCGAACAATTTACTGGACATACTTCTTCGAATTCATTCGTCGTTTATCGTGGTCAAGGTTTATCTCACAAAGATTTCGATCAAATGAAACAGAATAAAGGCGGATTATTAGCATTTAATAACTTTTTATCAACTAGTAAACAACGCGAAGTTTCTTTGAAATTCATTCGTCGAGCTACTGCTAAAAGTGACTTAATACCTGTGCTTTTTGTAATGAACATTGATCCTACGATTAAACAAACACCGTTCGCTAATATTGCGGATGTTAGTGCGATGAAACGCGAAGACGAGATTCTATTTTCAATGCATTCTGTCTTTCGAATTGGACAGATCCAGATATTTAATGAAGACAATATGATTTGGAAAGCAGAATTAAATTTCACAAGTGACAATGATCCTGACTTGCAGTTACTATCCCAAAGTATGAGAAAAGAAGCAAAAGGACCAACAGGAAAACATAGACTCGGAAATTTAATGATTCGACTAAAAAAATTTGACCAAGCGGAAAATTTATATCAGTTACTCTTGAGAGAAACTACTGATCAGAATGAAAAAGCCGTTTCTTTTCATAAACTTGCACTTGTTCACGCTGCTCAAGGCAGATATAAAGTAGCTGCTCAATATAACCATAAATCACTTGAAATTATGACAAGAACTCTTCCTGTAGATCATCCAAATCTGGCTACTTCTTACAATAGCATTGGAATGGTGCATAACAGTATGGGAGACTATTCGAAAGCACTGGAATATCAGCATAAATCACTTGAAATTAGGAAGAAAAGTCTTTCTGCAGATCATCCAGATTTGGCTATTTCTTACAATAACATTGGAACGGTGTATAACAATATGGGAGACTATTCGAAAGCACTGGAATATCAGTATAAATCACTTGAAATTATGAAAAGAACTCTTCCTGTAGATCATCCTTCACTGGCTACTTCTTACAATAACATTGGAATGGTGTATAACAATATGGGAGACTATTCGAAAGCACTGGAATATCAGCATAAATCACTTGAAATTAGGAAGAAAAGTCTTTCTGCAGATCATCCAGATTTGGCTATTTCTTACAATAACATTGGAACGGTGTATAACAATATGGGAGACTATTCGAAAGCACTGGAATATCAGCATAAATCACTTGAAATTAGGAAGAAAAGTCTTTCTGCAGATCATCCAGATTTGGCTATTTCTTACAATAACATTGGAACGGTGTATAACAATATGGGAGACTATTCGAAAGCACTGGAATATCAGCATAAATCACTTGAAATTAGGAAGAAAAGTCTTTCTGCAGATCATCCAGATTTGGCTATTTCTTACAATAACATTGGAACGGTGTATAACAATATGGGAGACTATTCGAAAGCACTGGAATATCAGTATAAATCACTTGAAATTATGAAAAGAACTCTTCCTGTAGATCATCCTTCACTGGCTACTTCTTACAATAACATTGGAATGGTGTATAACAGTATGGGAGACTATTCGAAAGCACTGGAATATCAGCATAAATCACTTGAAATTAGGAAGAAAAGTCTTTCTGCAGATCATCCAGATTTGGCTATTTCTTACAATAACATTGGAACGGTGTATAACAATATGGGAGACTATTCGAAAGCACTGGAATATCAGCATAAATCACTTGAAATTGACAAGAAAAGTCTTCCTGTAGATTATCCAGATCTGACGAACAGTTATAACAGCATTTGATTGGCGTATCAAAGCATGGGCGAGTACACCAAAGCACTGGAATGTTTCGATAAATCACTTGAAATTCGGCAAAAATGTCTTCCGTCGAATCACAAAGGTCTTAAAACGGTTAAAGAAAATATAGAAATTGTGAAAAAGAAGCTGTAACTAATGTGCGGATTTATTATGAGACAAAAATAAAGAATTTTGAAAACATTTGTCGCGTTAGTAGCAAAATTGCAAGCAATTACAGTGAGTATTATCTGAACTCTTATCGATTCAGAAATGAAGAAATTGATCCATCGAAACCTAAGAAAATTAAATGACCAAGTGGAAAAGGATGTTAATTGTGAAAATTCAGTTTTATTAATAAAGAACGGAATCATTTTCAATAATTTTGTTGAGAATATCTATGAAATGAATCGGAGTTTTGTTTAGAAAAGTCACTAAACGATGAATCGATCGACAAAAAAGATTGTTTAAGTGTTATAAACACAGCTTTGAAAGAGCAATTTTTTACTTGAAAAAAGAAATTCAACAGTTTCTTGAAATTCATATTTAAAAACTTTGATTGTGAAATGTTTTATTTGCGAGCAAAGTTCAATAAACAGGTTTCTCCTTTCGAATTCATATCTATCACTAATTTGAAGATGAGATATTTTATTACATTTTATTGAATTTCTTGGATTTCTTTCATTGGAAGAAAAATCCGTTATAAACGTAATGGTTGAATATTTGACATTGATATGAAGCTTCATGAAATCACGAGATGGTTGTTACCCCCTTTGGATAATCTTATTGTATCTGATCAGATCCTACTTTCGATATTGATAAATCTTAATAAAAGATATTCTACATGCTACCATAACGTCAAAGAACACAAGACTGTTTTTTTTTATTCTTTACACTTTTTTTTTCATTCTGGTAGACCGAACGAAGTGCGGACATACAAGAGGTTAAATCATAAACTTAATGATATTCATGGTTAAGAATGTGATATTTTTATTGAAGCGCATTTTAAAAGATAGAAAAAAGGAAAATAATTTTAAAAAGAAAAAAACGGAGTGTTCACACGTCTGCTATTGACCAGGAATCCAATCGAAAGTTGAGTCAGGGTTTCTTCTTTGATTGGTGATTTCGTGACAGAATATTCTTGAATGATTCATGAACAGTTGACTATACGCAACATAAAAAAAGAGAAATAGTTTCTTTTACAAAACAATTTGGTTAGGGGTTTCTCTCACCGATGATAGCCCGTCGATCAAAACATCATCTTGATCAACATTTTCCATACAGGTAGATACTAGAGAACAAAAATTAAATAAAAAGCTGATTATATTTTTGCAATTTGGTTAGTTCATACTATCAAAATTCGAGAAACCATTTGTATTCGTTGTCTGTTGATGTATTATCTGCACTATAAGATTTTAAAAAAATCTGCTTAAAAAATATTCTGTTAATATTGTTTTGAAAAGCTCAGATACTATTTTTTTAAGAAAGACTATATTCACGTACGAGTGAAACCTGCAGCTAATTTTTCATACAAATCGATGAGCTCAATACCCTCAAATGAATAAAATGTGCACATTCGCAATCATTAAATACGACAAAAAACGTTGATCTCTAATCTTTTTATTTGTGCAACTAAAGTCTTTTCTTTATCAGACAATAATAAATTTTTATATTTGTACTGTTTTTTAGGGTAAAATTAAGTTTGCCCTTCTTTTCAAATGTCGAATAAAATGAATGAATAACTATAACATTGCATTTTGAACACCGACTAGAGCCATTAATTGAGTGAAATTAGCTCGAATTTGAGTGTCACATAATTTATTTGCACAACATGGTGTTGCAAAATCGATGATTTGTGATTTGTCTAAATGAAGATAAGACATGGCATTGTGTATAAGTGTTATGGCTGGTCGATTGCATTCAACACAAGACCATGGTCGTGATTGAAATACTTCATTATGATGTGTTTTGATAAGATCAAGCATCAATGCTGATACTTGTGTCTTTTCTTGAGCTGTTGATTGAGTGATTTGTCGGCAGAGAGACGATGGTATCGTATGTTGATGAAAGAGAAACTTTTCTTCGATACCCATTGCATCAGAACATTTAACTAAATATTCAATCGAACGATCAGACATTTGTTTAGTTTTAGACTGAAAAACAAATTTATTAAGAAAATATGGCGGGTTGAGACAACGAACCAGATGATACGTCGAAATACTTTTATGTAATTACTGGACATTCTTTGTTTTATGAAAAAATAATATTTAGATTGACAATAAAAGAAAATCGTTTTTCTTCTCTATCTCTCTCTCTCTCGCTTAGTTGTAATTAACTTTCAAAATTGAATCTAAATACGAACATTTAACTGTACTATCAATCATATAGAAAGAAAATTGTATCATTAAAGGATTGAATTCGAATGTTAAATCTATTAGTCACGATATATCGAAAAATCTTGTAGATACATATACAATAATTAAATCTCTTGACTTCAAATACATTCACATGTTCGCGTGAACTGTCATCTCATGTAGTAGTAATAGTAGTTTGTTTGAACATATGTATGGATGATTAAGTATCCTCTACTGGAAGAAATAAGAGATGTTCTCTATATAGTTATCATGATTAATTCTATGAACAATTTTTTTTCTTTTTCTTCTTTTTTTTCTATATACTGTTGACAATTATCATCTCTGACCTCGAACAAACTAGCTAGATCGTCGGTCAATTGATTATTAAGACATGCAAGTTCATTTGTACCAACAGAGAAAGCGAGAGAGAGAAAGAAATACACATACAATGAGACTCGAACTGTCATGAGACATTATATTAAGATTAAGAATTATTGGAAAAGACTCTTTGTGTGTTCATCGATTTAATGATAAGAATAATTATAAGATTTTGTTTATTGACGTTGATCAGAATCATTTCACATAACTTTCTCTTTTTTTCTTCAGATGTATTTGTTTGCACTATGACCTCGATGATCTTCTACGTCTTAGAAGTCTTATAGTTCAATCAGATAATTTGCTTTGATTATGGAATTGTGCCAATAAATCTATATCAAGGCGTTACCGGACGTCGAACAAGTAACTTACGCAATATCGTAAACTCAAATCACGATTCTCGTGTAAATCATAATCATACGAACATTCGCTATCAAAATTAGTTATTCATTTTGTGCGTGCTACATCCGATTGATTGAGCAATCTTTAATATTCTCTCTCCCTCTCTCGCTTTCTTTCTTTCTATCAGCTATCTATCTATCAATTCGATGCGTTTGATATAGTTATTTCTTACTCTCTTGTCGCCTGTTCAATCGAATGATTGTGAGAGATATAGTTTTATCAGAAAAATAATCTGCTCTCATTCCTAACCTATCCACCATGTTCGTTGCATGTAATCATCTCTTTTGGATTATTAAAATGAAATAGTAAACCACTTGTGTTCAACAAAGTGGATAAACTCAATTGTTCATGTAAGTACACATCGAGTTCAAGTGTTATGATTGAAATGTCATAATATTTACAAGAGATTCGAAACGAATAATTTATACTTGTTAGACGAGAAGGAGAGACTTAAAAAATCATGAACAGTAGTCGCGTCGATCATTTATTCTTTCTTTATTTCTTTCTTTTATTCATTTATTCCTTTTTTTTTCATAAAAATGTTTGTCTTTATCGTTTGTTCCTTTATGGACATGTATATAGTAACACATAACGATACATATAATCAAGCTGTGCTCGCTCGATTAAATAACCGTGCAAATGATTATCGTATTGCAAGTCCAGAGAAGAAAGAAAGAAGGTGGGACCATTAGGATTTGAAGAGAAAAAATGAACGTGTTACCGGCTGATAATCATTTCAAACAAGTCGATTCAATTACGGGTCAACTGTAAACATTCAAAATGACATGCTGAGAAGAATTAAAGGTATGTCATAATGTATTCATTTCTAGATTGTTGAATACGACAATTTACCATGAGATCGAATTGTTTGTCTTTATTCTAGACAGTCGCTCAATCAGACATCGGAGTTAAAGAGGTCAATGTGCTCGAACAGTATGCATCATATTTTGAGAAAATATACATTTAGAGTATCTGATTAGCTTGATTATTTCCGTTGCTCAATTATGAGTCAAGTTTTCTCCGCCTCATTCTCATTCTCTAGTGTGTGTGTGTGTGTACATCTTCATTTTCTTCTCCTCAAACAAATCAAGATTCAAATGCTAACAAAACACAATCAATCTACTGTGTCTTCTTCTTCTCTCTTTATGATCGATGATACACATCTGTTTCACCACGTTCATTCTTTTGTCGACTTTTTTTTAAAAACATCTTCATCATCGTATTTGCATTTCTTGCCAAGTAAATGAAATATCTAACTAACAAATTATACATATATGTCTCATATGTCATCATTACCGACTGTTTTGTTTTACTTTCATCTAGCGACTTGCAAACACAAACAAATCGATTACGATTTCTTTTTTTTTCTATTATTCTACAGTTGCTTTGTGTATATGAATACGTGCGTGTTTTTCTTGTAATAGAAGGATCAGGCACGTAATTATTGCTGGTGGCTTTTGTTTACACTTTGCTTTATAGAGAAGACTCGATGATAATCATCATCACCCTACTTTTTTCATTCTAGATTAACATACACAAAAGGATTACTATTGCTTAAGAAAACGTCGAATATACTTTGTAGTGATTTTCTTCGATTTTATTCAATTAAATTCGACATTCCACAAAAACAAACATGGGTTTAACTGATTCGAAAATTCAAAAACATCTTCAAATACCATCGATACGTAAGTTATACTATTTATATATGCATTTAAATTGTTATTAGAAAAGAGAATTCGTAAGAGGATTCAAGTGACTATTGTTAAATAAATATTAGCATCTGTTTGAACATTGATTAGTAAAATACATATGTATAAATTTGTTGCACAACACAAAATTTGCAGAATATTGAAGAAAAAGCAGTGCAAATAGTTGAATAGATTCTATTTATAAAATCTAATTCTATTATCGAGAGATTTGAGACGTCTGTTGTTGTTGTTGGTCTGGACGAAATAGGAGTAATGTTAATCTGATCTAGTCGAAGTAACTAAACCAAAATCGGGCCTTTAATAAAATCAACCGTTTGACCTCAAGTTTATTCTCATTGCATATTTATTTATTGATTTTTTCGTCTCTTGTTCATCAATGTCATCAGAAATTCTTTGTTCTTTTGTGCTTATTTGATCTCTTACTATTCAATCGATGTGTGTGTGTGTGTGTGTGTGTGTTTGTTACCGGAGTCGGTGTGCGTGCCATTGCAAACATACATCAATAGACATTCGTTTATATATGTGTAATGGAACTTTTCAAACACTTGGGAGCGTTCAACTAACTAACTATTCGCATGTTCGATGTTTTATACTCTCAACTAATCTTTCTTCTATTCTTCATCTTCTTTTTCTTTTCTTCGTTTTTTTTTCTTGTCCAGTTTGGTGACACTTCATGTTGAAACAATGAGAGCCGCCGACATCAACTATTTTCAGTTGTGCGACAAATTACTTAGACGTCGACGGGTGACCGACACTTCTACAAGCAGTCTCATGATGATATTTTTCTCATTCTATGTATATAGTATACGTATGGTCAAGTGAACAACAGAGAGTGAGAGAGAACATGTAGCAATCTTCGATAGATGTAATTGACTTGGGCAGATGTCCACATTCTCTTTGTCGTAGTCTATTACTCTCGGTTTGATCATTCAATACTCATATATCTGTATGTATGTTCAAATTAGTTTGGCCACATGTCCATTTCTAATGCTAGTGTTTATATTTTCTCTCTCTTTACATTCATTTCCAGTTTCTTTAGCAGCTGACGACCTTCATCACAGGAAAAACCTATTACGTCTTCTTTTTTTTACCATTCACAATTGTAAATTACTTTTTATATACCGTTCTCAGACGAATATTCAATATATAATAAATAAGGAGAAGAAGGAAAAGGGAAGGAGACGATCATACTATTATCGTTCATTGAAGCACATTTTTTCTATTTCTCTCTATCGTTCTATCTATTTTTTTTCCTATCAGTCAAAGAAACTTGAGATATCAGCGTGTGATAATGGTAATGATGCGATATATAGTTATATTGGCAGTTAGAAAAATAGAAAGAAGGATGCGGAACTTTGTTTTGTCGGAATCTAATTCAATCGAACAAATCGAATAAATACGAGTGAAGGAGTGAATAAGCACGAGTTGACAAATGCTTGTTATTTTTTATTGAAAGATGATAGAAGAAATATAAAAAAAACCGATGGATTCTGATTTTTCTTTCTTCTTTTATATTGCATGATGATGATCATCTCCTCTCTCAATTACGTCTTTGACTCAAGCACACATACACATGATGAATAAGAGGCGGAGATCACCAGTTTCCGCCTCTTTACATATGTATATTTGCTTCACTCATTCGCGATGAATTCTTTATGATTAGATGCTTTACTCTTGCTACTTTTATCATTCGAAATTATCTCAATGTAATTTATTTTAAATCTAGATTATTTCGAATAAGTTTTCTTTTTCTTTTCGTGTCAATCGATGTTCATCAATTTGACATAAAGAAACATCATATCTCACTGAATATTAAAGATAGATTGCATTGATTCTAATTCATATTTTGTAAATATTATGAAAGTTGAACAAACAATGGAATCGAGTCCTGCTAATGATGATGTTTGGGTACTGAGAAAACCATCTTATCATCACCATCACCATCATCATCATCATCACTTTCATCGACAAGTGAAAAAAGGTAATGTAAAAAAACAGGATTTTTTTTTTCGTCTTCTCCTTTTTCTGTTTGTAACCCTAATACTATTAGGAGCTTAGTATTAATCAATTCTTCGTAATTTAATCGAGATCGTTATTTCGAAATAGTAGAGAAGAATGTCCTTGAAGCTCATTTGTTCAGCTTATTATGTTATTTCTGAAATATTTCGAAATAGAGCTAGATGATATAAAAACAGAAGAAAATGAATAAAACTTTGACTTGTTTTTGACATAAACGACTTTCAAGTCGTATGGTTCAGTGAATTGACAACGAATGGATGTTTTGAAAGCCATATGTTTGTCTTTCTTCTTCTGCGGCAGATTACTATTCGAGAAAAGAAACTCAGACAGACAATATGTATCGTCGTACATATGTACGTTCATGTCTACTGTAGACTCTATTAAAATACAATGAGTAATTGTCAATTGAGAACCAGCTGCAAGGCATCTTTGTCTCTCTTTTTCTCGATTTCTCTAGTCATCGTGCATGACCGATGATCATAATGATGATCGATAGGTTTTTCTTTCTTTCTTTCCATTTGATTTTAACACATCATTCATTTCAATCTAAATGCATTGGACATTTCTCCTCCTTAAGTTCTATGTTATGTTTGTATATAAATATGTATGTAAGCAAGCAAATCAAAAGTGAACATTTGCTGATTCTTATCTAGCATCGACTTGTCGTTCTCGTTATCTTTTTTTTTCTTTTATTATTCGATTTCTTAAGCTAAAGAAAAAGCAAAAAACGATGTCTGTGACAAAAATCAAGAGAGAGAGAAAAACAGAAATGGATAGACCGGAACAAGATTAGAGCAATCGTTGTCGATGTCTTGTGAACTATTAACAATTCCAGTGAGAGAAGCATTCGAACATTTTTCTTTTCCTCGAACAATTTATTCTTAAAAGTCAAAGAGCGTCAACTGGGTAAGAAAACAAAGTGTACATCTGGTCATTGGATCAGACTGACTCGATTGTTTATATAGTATAGTGACTATAACATGACCACTTTAGGTGATTATAATCAAAGTAAAAAAAAAAGAAAAGAAAGAGAGACAAGGTGTGACAAAAAAGAAGAAGAAGAAGAAAAAAGAGAGAGAAAAAGTCAAACCCAAAAAAAAAAGTTGAACTGTTAGAGTCATATATGCAAATATAAACCAAATCGAACCAAGATAAGACGTATAAAGTGAAGTATATTTAACCATATTTCATCGCCAGAACAATGTTCTCAGCGTTGGCCGATCGATTTTCGATAACAAGATCACTCGATAATCTTGTTTCGAATCGTTCGATGTTTTGTACAACATTACCAGGTAAAGAAAAAACAAATGAGAAATCAATCATTTATTTATATACGTATATTACTAGTCGTTTGATAGTCTTTCAATTGTTTGTAACAAAGTTTACAAAAGAAATGCTCAATTGATTGTCGAACTCATAAGAGCAGTTCGTTTTCTCTTTAATGCCATCATCATTATTATCATCGGCTTCTGTTCACATTTTCAAAAGAATATATTGATCATTTACTTCGATGATGATGATGATGATGGCAATTCTAAGTGCTATTTTTTCCTTCGGTATAAGCGCGCATAATCATAATGGACATCTGCGTCATATCATAACTCGAAATGAGAGCGTAGTGTCATTAGTTTTCATTTTCAAGATGAGCTTTCTTTTTTTTCTCACGCATTACTTAAGAACGAGACGGAAATTCGACTAACTGTTGATATACTTCTTATTTGAGTAATGAGACTGAATTGATCTTTCTATCGTCAAATAATTGACTTGTACGTAAGAATCAACACCTTGATTCAGTTAAAACGAATGATTGATAACCTTCATTATTTCAAATAGACATCTGTTTCAAATAGATCTGTTCAGTTTGCAACAAAAAAAAGAAATTTTTTTTCTTTTTGTCTTTCTTTTTTTGTTGGCATTCGCCTACGACAAGACAAATGACCTTGCGGCTCTCATTTATTGTACACGCACACAAGGTCAGATGATTGTAGGACGCACACACACACATACACACGTTCATGTCTTTAATCTTGTCCAATAAATCCCGAACGATCATGCGACACGAATATGTTCATACAAACGTTTTCCTTTTCAATTTGCGTCCGGCATTCCTGTGCACATTGATTGATTAGATGAGGGAATGAGATTCGTCACCCGAATGTTGTGCCCTGCCCTGCTCTGCTCTCTTAACACTTTCTCTGCCATCGATATATATAGAGAGAGAGAGAAAGAGAGAGGGACATCCTATATCCTGTCGTCTTCTCCTGAAAAAAAAAAATTTTTTTTTTCGTTCGTTCGAACGAAGAGAAGAGAGTGAATGAGGAGAGAAAGAAGAGAAAACAGAAATGGAAATTTGAATATTTGATGCATTTATAAACGAAATGTGAAATGAATGATAGACATTTTATAATCATTAAACTATAAAAAACACATCGAACGAAAAGTGATATATCTTATCTTCATTGATAGTTGTCATTCGAATGAACATGACAACAAATAATCCGAATATCGATTCGGTGAAAAAAATCTATGATCATGTTTGGCATTGGATAGTCAAACAAACGTATGAAAGTAAGTTTTTAAGGTCCGATGTTTTTTCTTCTCACTTGAATAAATTAGTTTTACTTCTTTAAATTCTAATTCCATTGATTCGATTATGTAATAGTTTTCAAAAGAAAAAGTATGTTTAGTTGCACGCGTTGATATCAAATTTCAATGAGCTCATGCATGATGAACCTATTCCAATGCTTACGTTAGTAAATCGGTTTTTTTTTGCCCTATTATTTTATTCTTAAGTCAATCCTCAGTTCTTTTTATTCATGTTCATTACGTTTGTAACTACCTCATATCAATGGCTGCGTGCGTGTACGAGTCATTTTTTTTATTTAGATCGTATTTCTATTGTTTATAGATCCTTTTCTCTCTCTCTCTCTCTCAGTAGGAGAATTGAGTTGATAAGTTCATCAAATAAAAGATTTTTTCTTCTTCTTCTAAAGACAAGAATTCGTAGTAAATCGAATTTGATTGAAAATTATTCGTTCACCTTGGATAGGACTACTCATTCATCAATATGTTATTCAAACCTAGACTATCGAGGTATTTTAAGTGAGAAAAAAAACTCGAAAAGAAGTTTCAAGTATCAACCTTTATTCTTAGAAAATGACAGTGAACTTCAAAGAGTAATACATACGCGCACATACTACGTGAGAAGGTTATGTATGTATTTATATTGAATATATATTAGATAGATGTGAAGAGCTATGTTATTGATATTGTTTGAATTGCATAAGACGGTCAATTTAGAGCTTTAACTTTCGTTAGATTTCATAGTAAAAATGAGGTGAATACATTGATTCATTCGTCTATTTTAAGGGCTAAATAAATATATTAACTCGTAAGAAAAGAAATCTATTAAAAATCCTTGGAATATGTTTGTATGTGTATTAAAACATCTGTCAGTTTGAAAAGCAAACTGTACTTGAAAAAAAATCTTTTCGAATTGCAGCCTCTTATGAGAACCGAATAGGATGATAATTATTTATTTGTGTAACTAACTCTATCGGTCGATCAAATCTTTAGAGGAAAATTTGTTGCTGTTAGATTCGATCTTATCGGTTTGAACGACGGGCATGTGTCGCCTCGATCAAGAAAAGGGAAATGGCAATGAATGCTATTTTCTTTGTCAGCAGTATAGGTTGTTATCTTAGTGAACAGTTCGTTTCCTTTTCATGATAGTAACTCATTTGTATGAAATGGTCAATTTTCTCACGCAAACATTCTTACATCATCAATTCTAATCGCATCATTTTCTCTGTCTTTCTTTTTTAGTCACAGATTCACCGATCAATTCAGGCAATAGCAATCAACGAAAGGCCAAATCACATGTTAATGATTCTTCTCAACAAACAAAATCTTGTCAAAACATGAAATCAATCGTTTCACCTAAACAAACAATGATACCTTCAATAAAACGTATTACACCCGATTATTCCGATATGGAACGAAATAATATCTATGCTGAAACACCTCCAAAAAGTAAACCAACCTCCTCATCATCATCATCAGCTGTCTCGCCCCCGACGCTCGTCAATGGTACAAGTCATTACATGCCTATCCTTCAACAAAAACGGCCTCCAACGATTCCTGTTCGGAATGAAATGACGCGCAGTATGAATGGTGGTATGTCAACGTCGTCAATGTCATCGTTTTCTACGGTAACATGTTCGTCACAATCGACTACGCCATCGAATTCTTTCCGTCATGATAATACATCAATCATGACACGATCAGCTGATGGATCATCAGCGTGTGGTTTAATTCCACAATCCAAAAATCCGAAATCGAAATCAACATATGACATTGATACAACCACAACAAAAACAGATCGATCGAGACAACCAATTAAAGATAATTTGAATATTAATAACAATAATAATAATAGTAGTAGTAGTAAATGTCCGAATGCAATTATAAATGGAAATTTTGTACCATTACAATCTGTAAAAGAAGATGAATGTCTTGAAGTTGAAAATCAAGGAACGAAAAATGGATTAAAAGTAAGATAAAGATTTCCGTTATCTCGTGCGTTTAATAATAAAAAAAGATGAGATTTATCCAAATAACTTTTAGTAGAAATGACAAAAGGAAATAGCTCCTCAAAGAGATAAAATAGACTCATGAGAAATCTATTCTTTATCCTGATGTCTTATGGGATAAGTCATTAGTTGTTAGTTGAAAATGCGTGAAGTTTTTTTCAATTAAGAATATGTTCGAGATAGGAGAAACACAACAAAAAAATGATTACGAAAAACTTGTCTTTGTATTTTGATTGAATATGAACAAATTGAAGTAGTCTCTCTATCGATAGTAATTATTTAATTCTGACCAATAAATGTCTGTTCATTCAGACTGATTGCCTGTCTGCTGTCTTTGAATTTTTCCGATAATATGTTGCCTTTATTTGTCTTTTGTTCGAATCTCTCATCGATGGCTTGTTAGTTCTTATGATGAAAGATGCTCGAGGGGACGGTCAGACGTAGACTGTTTTGACTTGTGTATAGGGCCACACCGTTCGTACGTTCGTTCATTTATTTCCTTATGCTTATTAGGCTTCTAATGCTTTGACTCGTTTGATTGTGATGGTCATTATTCAGCTTCCTGATATGTGTATACGTTCTTTCTTTTGTCAATTTTGACCGCAAACGTATGCAAACTTTTCTACGGCATCAGTACATATACTACGTATTCTCGATGTCATTGTGATCGCTTGTCTTTCTTCACCGTTATTTGTTACTACTTAGTATGAACGATGAATAGTGATATTGATTTCTCTGTCTCTTCTCTGAGGGTAGAAGACAAAAATGAAGTGTCGAGTGTTCTCATTAATATGAGATTGATCATCATGACGGCATCTTTCTCCAGCAGCTTTTCTTTTTTTTTGGGCTTGTTCAATGTACGTGTTGTACGTTCTGTCGTTTTTCTTTTTTGCAACATTATCATTTTTTTTGTGAAGAGATGATTGTCTTGTCTGGCCGAGATTTGGACGAGCCGTCGGTTACTAACAAACATAAATGTAAGAAAAAGACGAGAAAGAAGAGAGAAAGAAAAAGAAAGAAAGAGTATAAGAAGGGGCAGCGCGCATACAGACAGAGAACAGTGGGTTCATGTGATGTGTGAGTCGTGAACGACAAGCAATAGTCACAGCATCTTAATTCAACGTTGGAAATTATTATTCTTAATACATTTCATATTGAATGAAGTATGATGAAGGTAAAGAAATATGATGTGTAAACCTCAAGAGAAATTTTAATATCAGTAGTTAGACTAATCGAAAAATGGATGTCATCATTGATTGATAATAACTATCTTGCGATGAATACTAATAAGAGACCAATGAATGGTTCACATTTTGTTCCACACGATTTGTTGAAGGTTTTATCCATTTCTTCTTCTTCTTCTTCTTCTTCTACTATTTTATCAATGGCAGTCACCCGAATGAAGAGTAACTCAAACGAGAGCGGAAGAGAAGTTCAATACATTTATCTCTATAAGTTGAAAGATCTATTAAGAAATCATCCTCGCTGAATGATTGATTCGTGTGTGTTTACTACATAAAGATTACATAATTCGCGGTACGTCCGTCCGTACGTTCGTTCGTACACACATACATACGCACATATACAATTCATGTGATGAGACTTCAACAGACACATGAGTTGAGTGAATAAGTAAGAGAGAGAAAGGATAGACAACACACTCGAAACTGCAATTCGAACCTCTTATTGTATATATGATTGTCCGAAGGCGATATATAAAGGTAGGAGACGAATATGAATCTATAACCATAATAATCATGTAGTAATAAAAAGGAATTAATCGGATTGTTTGAGTGTGTGAGTAAGTACAAGGAGAAGATTTTTTTTTCTTCTTCTTCTTTCTTTCATTTTTTTTCTTCTCAGAGCTTGTTTGATTAGTCTTAGCTATTGGTTACATTTTTATCTCTTTATATTAATTTACAGAGTGACGACGAACAACAACGTATGCTCATCAACATACTCAAGCAAAGATATTCACGACAACATGCTCCTTCTTCGTCAGCTGTATCGACACCAATGATGGTAAATCAACGAAACAAATTGATTGATTAATTATCTAACTAATAACTCGATGTTTTTCTAGCCACGAAATACAAATTCATCTCATCAGCGTTCATCATCGACTGATCCTTATGATGAAGACTTGTCAACAGGAAATACTAATGGTAAGATTAAACAAAAACAAAAACCAATTAATTTCACATTTGCTTGTCTTCGCGTTAGGTTTCACTCGTGGTCAACGTATACGATCAAGTCTCCCGTTCATTATCAAACCAGCTGCGAACACAACAAAATCGAATTCCCTCGGTAGAGAATAATTCGTCAATCGCTATACTATATTTATTTCTATATTTTTTGTTTGCAGGTCTCTGTTTTTTAATTTGTGGCGATGAAACAAAAAAAGTTCTTCTTCCATCGTATATTTCATGTATCGATACACTCAAAGCGTTATTTGTTCGGTAGGTCGTCAGCCAGCCTTTCTTTTGTGTTAGTTACTCATTAGAAGAGACAAAGCCGATAGAATAAAAGACTGATGATTACAAAGAGAAAGGATTGTCTTCATCCGGTTTTCAATCACGATATTCATATTATCTTTTATTTAAAGAGCATTTCCGCATCATTTGTCAATGAAACAAATGGACACCGATGATGTTCGCATTTACATACGTGAAACTGATAAAGATATATTCTATCAACTCGACGATATGAGGTAAAAATGTCAATTGTATCTATAAAACAAAAAAAAATTCTTACTTTTTCTTTCTCTTACAGTGATGTCAAAGATCGTGCTGTCCTGAAAGTCGTTCATTTGAATAACATCAATAATAAAAGTCAAAGTTCATCGAATGAAGCATCAACTTATGTTCCATTTACATCACGTCCGACACTTACTAGTGAAATAACCTATCAACAATTGAGTCGTCTCAGTCGAATACCATCGACAACATCAAAAAATGACTCGATCGAAGATAAATCAAGCTCGTCATCATCATCGCGTTCGCTCAGTGAGCCACGACGTCGAATGAATAATCATGAATCGACTAATTCAAATTTAACACGTACGAAAAAAAAAGAAGAAGAATAATAATTTTGAATACGTGTAATTTATTATTCTAGCGCCAAAAAGTATCCTTTCACCTCCGCGAAGTGGTTCAACAACGCCGACAACTTCTCGCTTTGATGATGATGACTCTCGGTAATAAAAACGAAGGTTTTTTCTTCTAATTCGACATTTGTTTTTGTTAGTAATAAAATGGTTTGGATGGAAAAACAACTCGAATCTCTAACTGAACTTGTCAAAGAATTGACACGTGAACGAGCTCTCAATGAACAACAACTATCAAACAGAGAATCAATCTATAAAGGTAACTATTCCGTTTCTTAGTAAACACATTCTATTTCTTTGTCTCTCTCGTAGACATCAACGGTAAATCATTACATCAACAATTGCTCGAATTAAAAATTAAAGCGCATACATTACGCAACGACTTTATTTCAATAAGACGAATGCAACAGTCATTACAAGAGAATTTTAAAACACAATTGAAAGATGCGAATAAAAGAATCGAAGTAAATTATTCAATAAGAAAAGAAAAGATTGAATAAGATTTTGTGTTTTTAAGAATCAAATCACGAAGATTTCTCACAATGAAACTCGTTCAGCTCAATGTCGTAGCGTTGAAAATGAATTAGATTTGTATATGATCAATAGTTCAAAGATCGATCGAGATTTAGAGTAGGATTTTCATATCGATTGACGTTCGTTTTTTTAATGCATAGCGTTCTACTTTGTTTTGCAGAGATTTGGAAGCAGCTGTCGAAGAATTACAGAATGATGTTAAATCGAAACAATGTTATGTTACGATGAATGATGTCGAAAGTTTTGCATTGGTTTTAAGTACAATTAGTCGTTCGTTAGTCGATCTCAAAGGTAAAAATCTTTCGTTGAGATATTTTTCAATTATGTGTAATCTTTTTTTATTTTGAAGCATCGTTTCCAGTCTTACGTGAGAAGATTTGTTCGTATCGACAGCAATCATCATTGAATGAAGATCAAAAGTAAATAATTAACTAAGAAAATCGATCTGATCGATTCGATTTGTGTATTTTTTGTCTAGATTTTTACATGAAGAACCCGAACGTCTCGATTATACGATTAAGAAATGCAAACGTTTAACCACAATGCTCTATCAATTAAAACGTTTAGCTATCAATCAAGAACAGAAACCGGTATCAACAAAACCATCACGTCAATTTTCATTTGGTTCAAATGGCAAAATTGTTGATCGAAAACGTTTATTGGAACAGATCGAATCAGTCACACAAAACTCCGATGGACGAGTCAAAGCTATTGAAGTTTGTTGTTTCTCTCTTTCTCTGTTGATAAACAATCGATTTTAATTTTGTTTCAGAAATCAGAAAGATTAAGACAACGTCGTTCACATTATTCAACTCAATTAGAAACACTTAAACAAGTGAAATACAATTCCGAACCAGTAAAAGAACGACTTTTTTCTTTTCTATTAAACATAATCGCACTATTGTTTAGACGAATGGACATGAATTCGATACACGAAGTCTAACAAATTCAATCTTACTTTCATCAAGTACACGAACAAGTATTTGTTCAACACAATCAACAATCGATTCATCAGCATTGTCAACTAATTGTCCATCGCCATCACTTTCATATATTGTTCGACAAGCACTTATCTCGCCAACAAATGCATCAGTAATGACACCCAATGATCACAAAACACGAACGCCATCATCAATAAAACCACCGTCAAAAGTTACATTCTCTCAACAATTAATCACCAACGGCAAATCAACATCACGAGATCATTCAACAGACTCATGTCTCTCAACAAACGGCATTACAACTAGTAAAAAAAACAAACCAACTCCACCACCACGTATTCAAAGTACATCGTCATCATCAGCTGTATCAAGTGGTGGATCGACTTCATCATCGGCATCATCGACTTCATCGACATCATCGCATTCGCGTTCGGCAAATGGTTATTGTGGAATAATTCCACTGGTGATTTCGCCAGATCGTCGTCACAATGGACGATGTAATTCATTTTCATCATCGAGCACAGACACCGACTCAGTTATATCAAATCCTCGAGGCATTATCTCACAAAAATCACCGACAGTTATCAATACGAAATCGATTCTTATTTCAAACGGTTTTCATCATAAAACGCCAACAAATTCAGCAGCATTGATGCGCGCATCCGTCACTGATCTATAGTAGACTGTCTATTCTGTATAGTTTTTCAACTAATATATTGTGCGTTTGTACAGATTTGTCGTTTTGTTTGTTTTCTACTATTATTTTTTTTGCTTTTCTTTTCCTTTTTTTTTCTTCTTCTCTTTTGTTCGTATCGTTATTATTATAGCAAAAAAGATTAACAAACAGCTACCATTATCTACGATTCTTTTGTAATAACGATGAAAAAGAAAAAGAAAATCATCAGAGCGGAACTGTGTGTTTTATGAATAAGCGCGAGGAGTCGAGTCTGCATAGATATTCTTCTCTCGACGAAAAGAAAGAAATCATGGGCGCACGACTCAGGTGAGTGTTACCGTTATTAGCTGATTTTTCCTATGGTAAGAAAAAAAATAAGAAGAAGAAGAATAGGAAAAGAAATTGTTTTATTTTTTTGTCTAACGACATATAAATTAACACGTAATTATGTCTTGGTAAATTAGCTCGAACAACGATTATAATCGTGTGCTTGCAGAACAACCACGAAAATCAGTAAATCTACCAAATTTTCAAGCGCCCTGTCTTTTACATCGTCCACTTTCCGAAGAACTGACAGTATGTGTGTTCATAAAATCGAAAGGACAATCTCAAATTGTAACTAAATAGATTCCTGACCCGGTGCGTTATTCGATAAAATCACGAACCGAACTCCCAGTTCCAGTTACTGAACAAGTTGTTGTGCAGAGTTCTTCTACTCGAACAATTCGTCCGAATTCACCAGAAAAGCAGCCTATAATGACCGATAGTGCATTTATTATATCTCGTTCAATCGTCAATCCAAACGATCGTCTTTATACGAAATATGTTTCGTCTACTTTCAAACCGTTCCGTTCGGTGATCGAACGTAATGGTCAACAATTTCTAGTCGAATTCGAAGAACGAATTGAAAAACGATATGTCAAATGTTTGGATGAAACGACACAAAAAACGAGACTATTCGAAGTTATCGATCGTATACCATGTCGAACTATACGACCCTACAGCCGAAACAGTCTCTCATCAGACTTCAAGTCAGATCAACATTCAACTTTCTCTCCAGTCCGTCGCGACCCAATATCTGTCCCACAAAAATCAAATCACAAATCTACGTCTACATCAATGTTTCATCCTCCAACTAATTTCGCTTCGGCTCCGTCGCCAATGCAAAGTGAACAACAATCGAAACAAAATACTCCTTCTCATTCTTCTTCTTCTGCTTCTTCGTCGTCGTCATCGTCACTTCCTCACAAGAAAAAAGCTCGTCCATCTTTTGAATCCTATAATGACGCAAGTCGACCATCGATATCGTCATCTACGTTCAGTCCACGACAGAGTCAACAATCTTCGAAATCGACTCGTTCAGACACCTTTAGCGAACGATCAATTGTGCGAGCTGCACGTCCGACATTGAAAGCCAATCAATACGAAAAAACTACAATTCCTCGACTTTCAAATATCACCAATCAAAGTACGTCTTTCGACGAGTTTTCTTGTTCGAAAATACGAAACTTTTTTCGGTAGACACGACTTCGTCCGTTCGAGATGGATATACAATCGCAAGTCACAGTGACCGAAGACCTTCGTACGGAAGTAGTTCGAAAAAACCTCGATATAGTTTTGCACATCGTTCTCCAACAAAACCAATGGAATATTCATTACCTAATCAACGAACATCGTCGAAGCAGAATCCTTCGACAGCAAATGTAAATGCAAAACCATCATTTCGAGCTCATACGCCAACAGTCACTACTAGTGGAACGCCTTCTGCACGATCATCGAACAGTAAACTATTTGAAAAGCAAATCGATCTCAACTAATATCGATTTAGGTTTCGACGATCAAGAAAATGTCTACGACGATCAAGATGAAAATGTCGATCCCATTCCTCGACAAGAAATCTCGTCTAATCAGTAACGAAAAACAAATTTCAAAAACAAAATTCAATTGACTCGTTTTGTTTTTCTTCAGAACAATCAATACTGCTTCATTATCTTCAAGTCTCGATCCATTTGTTCGCACAAAAATGCCAACAAATCAGCATCATTACCGACGGCGACCCAATGTCCAAGCGTACGTATCGACAACAACTCTCTTTCAACGAATTTCCTTTCTATTTAGTTACGACGAACCCATTTTAAACAATCCAAAATTCCTTCAATCGAAAAATCCTGATTATGCTCCGATTCCCGCATCAATTCGATTGCACAGTAACTATCCTTTTCTTCTCATTTCTTTATTCAGTCATTCACCAATTCTACACTCATTCTAGATAATAATAAATAAAATTCTCGAAACACGTCAATTCTTCGCCTTGAATTAGTTATTTGTTTGTCTTTTTCATGTTGATAAAATCAAAATAAAAAAAGAACGTTACTGTACGATTTCCTTGATTTTCTTTGAAATCACAATTAACCTTGTCATTATCTATCGAAATCTATCTTCGTTTATAAAACAAACAATATACATATTTTGACTCTTCATTGATAAAAAAAAATAATTAAATTCGACATTTTTTTTTGGATTGAAAATATTGATTATCGAAATTCGAATCGGATCGAGTTCGTTTTTGTCCGCTAGGTGAATTCGTCGATTGTTGACTTCCATGTTCGTCTTCGTCTCGAATCTTTTGTCGTTCGGCTTGCATCGCATCGTCAAGCCATTCGACACGCATTGATGGTTCGATATCTTCATCACCATTTGCATTGTTATGATGATTTATCGAACGAATCATATGAAGTGATTTTCGATTATGTTCATCGTCGTTTGTCATTGAACGAGATATTGATGAGCTACTAGTCGAATTTTGATTGAGAAATTGTGCTAAGGAGGATTCGAGATCGTTCAACATGGATTCGGCTTCATTCGAGATTTGAGAGAGTTTTTGCGGAACGAGAACTTTGGGCGAAAGTATTTCGACTTTCTTTGGTTTGCTGATTATTGGAAGACGTTTTACTATCTTCGTTGTTGTTGGAGGAGGAGCGAGATTTTCTTCATCTTCATCATCACCAGCAGAAATGAATGTTAAAGATCGATTTGGATTATAAGTTGAATCATATAGTTTTTCAGGTACTCGTTGTCCAAATTGTTGACAAGCATTTAACCATGCCGGATGTACACATTTAGCTCGATATTCTTCGACTTTTCTATGTTCTTTTCCTCGTTTATTCAATTTTCCCTAGGAAGAAAAAAAACATAATTCTCGTAACATGTTTCTCGAATATTGATCAAGTTCAAACCTGATGAACGTAATGTGTAAATGGTACATCAAAAACCCAAACAAATTTTCCACCGAGAGTTGTACATTGTTGATGTAAACTTGTTTTATTCGCGACTAATTGTTGGCTAACAAATATCACTACACCTTGTAATGGAAGTTTCTTTTTTATTGATGATTGATTTTCTTCGGGCATGATAATATCGATCGATCGATCGATTCGTTTTGTTTTCTTTCTATTCAACGAATTCACATTCCATTATTATGAATACTCTCTCGACCAATAAGATGTGTCAAATGATATGAGAATTAGAAGCGTCCTCTATGGCGTTCATATTCGATGGAAAATTACGTCTTGAATCGAAAAAAAGGTTTAGATTTAGAGTAACAGGGTTGATCACAATGAGAGAATCTACTGTATTTATTCTTACTCTTTAGAAAATCAATTCGTCTTCATTCACAAATATTGAAAACAATTGATTTACATGAGAAATTCTCCGCACGATATTTATCCAGCGAAAACAAGAAAATCTTCAAAAACGAAAATGATTCAGTATTAAATTCTCTCTCAGAATTAATTCAATTATTCTATTCATCATCGAATTTACTCAATGAAAGGACGAGAAAATCGATTCAAGAACTTTCGATTTCGAATAATTCATCGATGTTCACGCCATAACTAAGCGTTGATATGTTCAAAGAAGATAAATCAAAAATCGAAAGCTAACATTATTTTAGATTTCAGATACATAAACCTGTCATTTTATATAAAAATGATAATAACAATATTAGACGCCCAGAGCTACGCATGCCAATTTATTATTATCAACAATATTTGTTCAGAACAATTCGCAAATACATTCCCAGGAATCATTGGCATCGCCTACACCGACGACAACACAAACACAACAAAAACGTAAGCATCTAATAAATCTACAAATCATTAAAACTCTCACCCTCAATTCATTTTTCTTTAGAATCCCCATAACAAATGGCACATTTATAACCAACGAACATGAACTCCAAGAAACAATAGTATATCAACCAATTTATACTAGCACTGGTAAGCAATAAACATACACCATGATCAACTTCAGTTCAAAACGTTTTTTTCGTTTTAGTCACCGCCACCACTGATGCCACTGCCATCTCCATCGACACCACCTACACCATAGTCACGTCTGTCGAAGCCTCCTCCGCCGAAGCAACCCTCACCACCCTCAAAAAGACTAAGTTTTTGTATTTCAGTTGAAGATGACACTTTTGAACAGTACTTTTTAAATTTTTTTTATGAAAAAAACTTCATGTTTCGGTCTATCTTTTGGAAAAAAAAGTTCGTTTTGTCATATATAATAGTGGAGAAAATCAAAAGACTTATCGGGATAGGACTTTTGGGACACCCGGTATTTATATGAATCGAGAATGATTTACTTAGCAACTTGCATTTTCGTTAGTGCTTGTTTATACTTAACACAGTCAGGATGAATTTCAGGCAATGTATGACGGGCAATTTCAAGAGCTTTTTGACTCTGTTCATAGGCCAATTTGTTTTGTTTCGTATTTTTGTAAACTTGAGCGAAGTCGTAGTACGACGCTGCTAAATCAGGATGTTGTGCAGGTGTTAATGCTTTTCGAATTGTTTTCGCTTTTTCAAAGAAATCTAACGCTGCTCGATAGTTTCCCATCTTTCGATGCGTCTCTCCCATATAACTGTATGCCAATGCCAATTCGATCCGTGAAGTAAAATTCTTTTCAAAGATTTCAATAGCTTGTTGAAGAGCTGGAAGTGCATTTTTATAATTGCCAAGCAATTGTTGTACATTTCCGAAATTACTATAAGCTACTCCTAGTGCCATGTGAACATCTGGTCGTCTTGTATCCGTAATTTCGATTGCTCTTGTAAAATATGCTAGAGCCTTTCTATAATCTTTCATTGCACAATATAATTTTCCCAGCCAGAATACAGCATCCATTTGCATATTAATAGCTGGCGCTAATTGTTTGATGCGCATACATTGTTGGAATGTTGTCTGAGCTTTAAACATGTCTCCCATTTTGACATATATTTCGCAGATCCTGCTATTGCATAGAAGCAAATCGGCATAATTAGAAGGAAATAGTTTTTGTCCTAAATCAAGGAATTTTTCGAAATGTTCACGTGCTTTTGAATATTGTCTCATATCATAATATAGCACACCCATGTTTTTATGAAACATAACAAAACTAGGATGAATGGGTTCAAAAGTATTTTGAAGAACTTCGTTTAGTTTCTTCATGCATTCAAATGCTTTGGAATATTCTCCCATGTTAATAGTGATTTCAGTCATAGATTGGTATGTTATAATTAAGTCATTTTTATTTTGAGGCACAGCTTTTTCTTGAATTTCAACTGATTTTTCCATGTAGCTTAATGCTTTTTCGTAGTTATTTGTCTGCATAGAAAGTGAGGCCATATTACGATAATTTGAAGCTAAAATATTACTATCAACAGGTGTCGAAAGTTTTTTCAAAACATCATCGATTTTTTGTTGATAATTTAGTGCTTCGGCGTATTTTTTCATATCGGTAAATAACATCATCATGTAACTATAACTCGCAAGTAAATCAGGATGATTTGGTGCCAATGCTTTTTCGTACATTTCAATGAATTTTTCACTGAATTTAATTATTTTCAATGGTTGTGCTAATTGTTGATATGCTGTGACAAGATTATTACAGGTCATAGCTATATCAAGATAATTTGGTGGATTTTGATTTTCTTTAATTTCAAGTGATTTATGAAGATATTCTAGTGCTTTTTTAAACTCGCCCATTATGCTATATATCTGGCCAACATTGTTGTAACTTTCGCCCAACCGACTATCGTTCGAAGAAAGAAGTTTCTCCCTAATGTTTAACCCTTTTTGAAAAACTTCCAGTGCTTTTGTGTTACTTTTTATGAGAGAATATATAGTACCAATGACTTGATATCGTTCAGCTAATTTGAGATCTTTCGTTGAAGGTGATTTTTCGTCGATTTCGATTGCAGCTTCAAAATATTCAATAGCTTTCGAAGGCTCTCCCATCAATATACATAAGCCACCAAGATAATAATAACTTTCACAAAGATCTGCATGATATGGAGGAAGTGATTTTTTCAAGATTTCATGTGATTTCTGTAAATATTCACTTGCGTTCTTAAGTTGTCCCATGCTTATATTTAATAGGCCTAACTTCTGATAACTTGAACCTATATCAGGATGGTTTGACACAAGATTTTTCAATCGGATGTTTAGTGCCTTTGTAAAATATTCTGATGCTTTTAAAAACTCTCCCATTTTTCCATGGACGTCTCCAAGCTTCGTATATATCGAAGCTAACTCAACATCGTTTTCTGAACAAAATTTTTCTCGTATTTCTAATGCTTTGTCGTAGTACCGAATAGCTTTAACGTGCTCGCCACTATCTGTATAAATTTGGCCGAGTGCAATATAACATGTTGCTAATTCGACATAGTTTTTAGGAAGAAATTTTTCTTTAATTTCAACCGCTTTTTCAATACATTTGATACCATCATTAAATTTGTCCTGCATATCATAGACAATACCGAGCATCATATTTAAATGACTTAGCTGTTCGTAATCCTTTTCAGGTGTTTGTTTGAGTATAAACTGATAAAGTTCTTCAGCTTGTGTTGGATAGCCTGATAGGCGAAGTAAATGTGCCATACGATGCCATGCGGTTGGTCCTTCGATTTCCTTTCGAATTTGTTTCGTAAGTTTCTCAAGGACATCATCCGTTTCTGGTGTTACCAATGTTAATTTCACTTGAAATATATTTTTATTTTTAAGTGGTGTCACCTTACCAATACGAAAGACAGTATTCATGGAGAAAAGAATCTCTTCTTCACGATCTCCATAGTAACCTTCCTTCTTATCTATGACAGCATATGGTGCATTAGTAATTGATGGATTAATTTCCATGACGAAAAGAATAGCAACGAGACCTACTTTACCCAAAGCTTGACAAGCAAACTCAATGGAAACATCTTCCGTTTTGCTCGTCGATAAAAAATTATTGAATGATAGGAGACCGCCAGGTGACTGTTGGAGTTTATCGAATAGTGATTTCGGGAGTCCTTGACCACGAAAAAGAGTCAGTTGTTTTGATCCAACCTGTTTTTGTTTCGAATGAAGTTGTTCAATACGACGATGTAAATCTCGGATAAAGATTCCCATAAAAAGAATAATATCGACTTCAAATGTACGCAACGCTCGATTTAATAGACGATATATAAAACATTCACGAGTATACCACCAAATGGGCGTATATTTATGATATCCATTTTTGAATTCTTGAATCACTATCAATTCACTCTCATCATTTGTGTACATTTTACGACATTCATTAACTAACTTTTCCAACGAATGTTGGTCATATTTATATTCTAAAATCGTCTCCTTGAGTAGCAACGTGTACATAAATGTTGGCTCAAGTTGACTTAAATCTCTTGTATCGACGATTCGTATGGAAGTCGAATCTCTTTCACACCTTCGGGCTTCTTTTTTCATCGCTTCACAAATCAATCGTATATCCGAATGTATACCTTTCACTTTCGACCATTGTTTCGTCCATTGTTGATGTTGGGATATATTGCGAGAGAAAATATAGATAGAATCAATCTGTGACATATCGTGAATATTGGGCATAATTTGCTGTCCGAGACCACCCGACATAATCATAAAAACCTTTTCATCTTTGATTCGTTTGATAAACCTAATACATTTATCGGCATTAGTGTATGTATTAACTGTATGGACAATTTCTCGTAATTTTTTCAGTGGATATAAAAAATCCTTATTTGATTCATTGATGTTCGCATCGAGCCAAACAAGAAGAATATTTTCAATAGAACGTTTTTCTACTGATTGTTTTGACACATTTTGCTTTCTCTCGAGTAGGCTCTCTAAAAAGATATCCCGATAGAATAGTTTCTTCTTTTTGTAAAACAAAAAGTATATTCTTACCAGTGATATAATTCATATCCATTGCTGATGGTTTCATCATTGGAAACTGGGCTTGTCCTTGATTTTTCGAAAACATTATACATGTATGTCTAGCGGCAAAATAGAAAATAAGTAGAATGAATACAATGAAAAGATTATTACAAGGAGAAAAACAAAATCAGTCATGCAAAACGATAAAGCAAAGAAATATCGTAGTTATAGTATTCGACCATTTGAAAATAATACAAGTAACGTTCGTCGAGAGTCGATTCACTTGGCGCTCGACTGAATATACAGTGGAGTGCAGAAGTCTTTGCCTTCAGTATTTCATTTATTTGTAATCCAATGAATGATCAATAAAAAAAACCAAATATATACAATGATAAAGCAAAGTTCAATGTACAAAAGTATCACAGTTAATAATTAATTCTTTCTCCTTTTGGCTCGATTAACGCCAAACATCTTGTTTTCATCGAGTTTACCAAATGGCTTAGGAGATTTATATCAATATTGTTCCATTCTTCGTGTAAAAAATTGTTTAATTCTTCGAGATTTCCTGGTTTTCGTTTTTCTACACGACGTTTAATGATTCCCCATAAATTCTCCACCGTCGGCCAAATTAATTTTTCGCATTAGGAATAAGATGATCTTGAAGAATTCGAACGAAATAGGGACCGTCCATGATATTCCGAAATGAATGACAGCCGATAAGTCCTTTAATAGTGAGTTCGCCCCATACCATAATCTTCTGTCTATTCTTTGATATTCGTTTAACGTCAGCATTGGAGTACCATGTGGTAAAGTACTTGTTTAGTCTAATCTTTCAAATTGTCGACGAACTGTCCATACGGACACACTCAAATCTCGTTCATAGAGCAGCTTGTGTGCAAGTTGTTTCGAAGTTGACTCATTATCTCGCCGAATCCATTGCCCAAGTGCAATGTTATCAGTACCAGAAATCTTGCGAGGTCGTCCTTGTCGTGGACGGTCTTCAATGGTACCTTGTTCTTTAATCTTCTTAATGTTATAATTCACAGTTCGGATAGAGATCTTCGTCATACGAGATATGGCTGCTGGCGATCGTTCGCCGTTCTGCCAGAAATGTAAGATGGCTGAACGCTTCGTTTTCATTATATTCGAATTTCGTTGTGAACACATTTTTATCTAAACGAAAGGATGTTTCTAATGAACGTCGTTATACACAAGTAGACATATATGTGTCCGTATATACCAGAACATTTTTAAAAAATCGTTCGAGAAAAATCATGGGATATGTTCATTATAAGTTCACTTATACATAAGGCAAAGACTTTTGCACCCTATACTTTACGTCAGCTAAGCAAACGGTAGAACGAGAAAATTTTCTTTATGCTCTTCATGTCATCTACGAGATTACATTCAGGGTTGAACGAGTTAAATGCAAACTGACAGACAGATGATTTGTTTTCACATGACGAGTAATGATTGATTTATGAGCCTTTTCGGCGAAAAATGTATCAAGTTTAATTATTGTGGATTTAATTCTTTGTATGTGGTCATGTGAAACGAAGGAAAACGTTCAATTCATTTATTCATTTAGTGCCATTGTGTTATAGCGATGAGCAACATTGATCTCGAAACGTTTCTGGATGTTAAATTTATATTGCATCATATCAAGTTCGGTGTTCTACTTCTATTTCAAATTATTGCGATCGTACTTTCATTAATTATATTGGCCTACTTCATTAAACATAAAAGTTTTGTGAAAAATCCACAAAATCATGGAATACTTATTTTAATTGCAGTAAACTTCATTCAATTAGTATTCGATATGCCAAATGCACTTGTATTCTATAGTCGTGATTATATATATCCAAATACATCAAATTACTGTACATGGTGGACTTTCTTTGCATATAGCATCTTTGCTATTAGTGGATATTTATTGGCTACTATTTCCATTCAACGTCATTTCTTCATTTTTAATATACATATCTTACGAACTGGTTGGAATCGTATTTTTCTACATTATTTTCCACTCGTTTTATGCATTTTTTATCCGATCGTATTCTATTTATTCGCCATTGTCTTTTATCCATGTGATGGAACTCAATGGGATTTTACGAATAATCTCTGTGGCTTTGCACCTTGTTATCTTCTATTTAATAAAGTGCTTGGTACATTCGATATTGCAGTGAACAACTATATGCCTGTAGTTATTGATTTCATATCAAATGTAATTATCATTTTACGAGTGGTCAAACAAAAGCGTCATGCTCAACGTAGTACAGCTTGGAAACAACAACGGCATATGACAATACAATTACTTTCACTTTCAATTATCTATTTAATTGCTTGGACACCTTGTCTAACCGTGCTTGCAGTACAAATGCTTCATGATCCTACATTCCTGCTAACAATTCAAACAGATTATTTTCTCGATCTAATCTACATCATATATTTATTCATTCCATGGGCATGCATTGGTTTTATTCCTGGCGTAATGAAATGGATCAAAGGATTGATTTTGCAACAACCATTCCAAAATACTATTGTGCCTATTCCAACAAATAATGTGAGAGATAACACGAAACCACGTAACGGTATTTAAAACATAGAGAATATACTGTCAACAACAAAAAAAACGCCCTAAATAAATTATAAACGACATGCATAATATGAATATTTATCTTTTCCTTTTCTCTGTTTATTTGCTTCTTTGAGAGTGTTGCAATGGCAAGTGCGGCGAAAGTGAATGATAGCGAGCCAAAAGTTAAGAAACAGAAGAAAGAAACTGATGATGCATGTTCAGTGTATCCGCCAATAGTGGGTCTCGATTGTGATCTTTACCAATTGTCAAATACGCTTTTAACAAAAGAACGTCAACAAGAAGCTCTACGACAGCTCGAATCCTATTTAAAATCACAACAAAAAAATTTTCTTGGTTATCAAGTAAATGAAAATGTCAATTATGCCGAAAATCTATCATTTATGCTGAATATGCACACTAATAATGTAGGTGATCCATTTATAAATGGAAATTTAACGGTAAATACAAAAATAATGGAACGTGCTGTGCTTGATTATTTTGCTAAGTTATGGCATGCACAAACACCTAGTATTGCAGATAACAAGGAGTCCTATTGGGGTTATGTATTAAGTATGGGAAGTACAGAAGGAAATTTGTATGCAACAAAGTTCGCATCCAAAAAATGCTTATCATCCGATAGCATTTTATTCTGAGGATACGCATTATTCGATAACGAAAATAGTAATAGTTCGAGCACTTGAAATTCGAACATTCTATGAAATCGGTGAAAACGAATATAAAGGTCAATGTCCCATTACATCCGATGGTCAATGGCCAAAAGAAGTTCCATCAGAAAATGGAAATGCAGGCTCAGGTTCAATTGACATTAATAAACTTATTCAATTGGTTGAATTTTTTGCTCGAACTGGTTCTCCACCATTGATCATTCTTAATGTTGGCACAACATTTAAAGGTGCATATGATGATGTCGAACAAATTGGATATCGTCTAAAACCAATCGTAGAACGATACAAATGATACTGTTTTTTCCATGACTATCTTTGGATTATACATTTATGTGATTATGTTATGCCGTTGGTGAGAATGATGGGGATGGTCAACAATATGATAAGTTTTCTATAGCGAATGGATTCGTTTGTTTTTTCTTCTATTCTGTCAATCGGTTTTGATTTTCCTCCTCGTATTCATATTCGAGATCGATTAAAACTCGACTTGTTACCAACGACATCTATATTGTGATCCTCTACCAATGATTAATTTCAATGTAATACGAGGTTAAAACCGGATTCGTATAGTTTCAAATAAAAAAATCGCTACTTTCTATTCAGTCCATTGTTATGTGATTATATCAAATCTGTGTTTTCTTCTTTCATCGAATGTTGTTTTAATCAGACAATGACTGCCTGTTATTTATTTCTTTTGTCATTTGTATGTATTTGCTCTTCTTATGAACAATCATCGATCGATTCGAATCAAGTCGAATCATCACGAGACGACGATGACTACATCGATCAATTGAAAACCAAACGAGCCTCATATCAACACGAACAAGCCCTATTAGCGAATATTTACTCGCCGGATCGAGTTTACATATCAATGCACGATGGTCGTGTTCACCCATCGAATTTCACCTATTTCACATTTAAACATCCGGGTACCTATCGTTTTATTTTAATTACGTCGCGTGGCGATGCCGATTTGTATATTTCAACAAAGAATAAATACGTAACATACGACGATTACGAATCAAGTTCGTGTACATGTGGAATCGACGAGATTGCTATCGATTCCGAAATGAAACGACCGATTTACATTGGTGTTTATGGTTATTCGCAATATCAGCCAAGTCATTATCGTCTACTGATCGAATTAATCGGTCGAACAGATCCTTCGTCACCAACAACAGAAACTGAAACCACAAATTCGAAACATCCGATTTGGGACAT
>ERZ778027.1771-NODE-1771-length-32650-cov-20.183740_pt1 | contig 32650 bp, 27 predicted proteins | sample MGYA00375757_ERZ778027 | MGnify/ENA primary metagenome ERZ778027 (study PRJEB29350, sample SAMN05389817) | bioreactor metagenome | isolation source: Ammonium sulfate bioreactor | place: South Africa: University of Cape Town | collected 2014-02-18 ...
GCGTGATCGATCGCGTCGGCGGCACGCGGCCGGTGCCGGTCGACATCCGCATCATCGCGACATCGAACCGCAACCTTGCGGACGCCGTGCGCGAGGGGACCTTCCGCGAGGACCTGCTGTTCCGTCTCAACGTCGTGAACCTGAAAATCCCTCCGCTGCGCGATCGTCCCGCCGACATTCTCGAACTGGCGCAGCACTTCGCGAAGAAATATGCCGAGGCCAACGGCCTGCCGGTGCGTTCGCTGTCGGCGGATGCGCGGCGCGTGCTGACGACGAACCGCTGGCAAGGCAATGTCCGCGAACTTGAGAACACCATTCATCGCGCCGTCTTGATGACCAGCGACGACGAGATCGGGGCGGACGCGATCCTGACGCCCGACGGCGACCGTCTCGACCTGGCGAGGACCGCGCCCGCCGTCGCCCACGCCACGCTCGCCGCCGAGCAGGTGACGCGGGCGCTGGTCGGCCGCACCGTCGCCGACGTCGAACGCGACCTGATTCTCGAAACGCTGAAACATTGCCTCGGCAACCGGACCCACGCCGCCAACATTCTCGGCATCTCGATCCGGACGCTGCGCAACAAGCTCAACGAATATGCCGACGGCGGTATCCCGATCACGCCTCCCGGCAGCGGCGATCATCGCGCATTCGTTCCGACGGTCTGAGCGCGCTTCCCGCTTTCGGCGCGGAAAGCGAAGACGAGCGGCGTTTACCCGCAACGGGAAGAGAGCGTTCCACTGCACCGAGGGAACGCACCTTGCGCCCGTCTCGCGAATGGTTAGGTTTCGACCATCGAGTCGCGGCGCCGCTTCGGGGCTCTGCCATCCTTCGAGACCCCATGACCTCCTTTACGCCGCATCAGGATACAGCGCTGCAAGCCGTCGCCGACTGGCTGAAAGCCAAACCCGGCAAAGGCAGCACACCGCAGGTGTTCCGTCTGTTCGGCTATGCCGGCACCGGCAAGACCACGCTGGCGCGCCACATCGCCGACGGCGTCGACGGCGAGGTCAAGTTCGCGGCCTTCACTGGCAAGGCCGCATTGGTGATGCGCAACAAGGGCTGCGACGGCGCTTCGACGATTCACTCGCTGATCTATCGCGCCCGCGAATCCGGCGAAGAGCAGCCGAGTTTTGAGTTGTGGGACGATGCGCCCGCATCCAAGGCCAAGCTCATCGTGATCGACGAATGTTCCATGGTCGACGCCGAACTCGGTCGCGACCTGATGTCGTTCGACTGTCCGCTGCTGGTGCTGGGAGATCCCGCGCAACTGCCGCCGATCCAGGGCGGCGGCTTCTTCACCAGCGCCGCTCCGGACGCGATGCTGACCGAGGTTCACCGGCAGGCCCAGGACGACCCGATCGTGCGCATGTCAATGGACGTTCGCGAGGGCCGCGAGCTTGACATCGGCCGCTATGGCGAAAGCGAGGTTGTCGCGCGCGGCGATCTCGACCCGGCGCGCGTGATGAACGCCGACCAGGTGCTGGTCGGCCGCAACAACACCCGCCGCTCCTACAATATGCGGATGCGGCAGCGGCAGAATATCGAGGACCAGCTACCGGTGGCCGGCGACAAGCTGGTCTGCCTGCGCAACAACCGCAAGAAGGCGCTGTTCAATGGCGGCCTGTGGCGCGTGAAGTCGCGCGCGGCCTCGAAATCGAAAATCATCACGATGCGACTCTCCCCTGATGAGGAATTCGCGCACAAGGTGACGAAGGTCTCGGTGCGGCAGGACTGCTTCGCCGGCGGCATCGAGGATATTCCGTGGGAACAGCGCAAGCCCTACGACGAGTTCGATTACGGCTACGTCCTGACGGTGCACAAGTCGCAGGGGTCGCAATGGGACGACGTGGTGCTGTTCGACGAAAGTTTCGCGTTTCAGGACAGCCGCGCGCGCTGGCTCTACACCGGCATCACCCGCGCCGCGAAGCGATTGAGTGTCGTGGTGTAGCGAGGCGGCGGAAATGACCCAACTTGCAGCCACGCTTTCGTAACTCGCGCGAACGACCCTTGTCGACGGCCAGACGCGACTATCGCTATTTGCAAGACGGCGCAGCTTCGGCCTCCGCCCCCTCGCGTGCAGCCTCGTTCAGGGGCTATTTGCTATTGATTCATCGCCGAGCTAGCCTTGGAGAGGTCATCGCGCAATCAGCACCGTGTTCATCATCACCTGATGGCCGCTTGCGGCAATCTGCCGCTTCGCCAATCATGACGCCTTGAACAAGTATCTTTTGGCGAATCCACCAGTGAGGAGATTAAAGATGCGATCGAAGATCAGTTTAGCGGCATTGCTCGCCGGTTCCGTAGCGTTCACCTTTTCCGTGCCGGCGACGTCGGCACCGCTCATGGGCCAGTCCAATATGAGCAAGGCGGCTCCGTCCTCGATCGAGGCTGTTCAATATTATGGCCATCACCATCGCCACTATCATGGTGGAGGCGGCGGCGCCGGCGCGTTGATCGGCGGCTTGGCGGCAGGCGCCATTATCGGCGGCGCAATCGCTGCCGGTCAAGCCAACGCACAACAGAACGCAGCCTACTGCGCGCAACGCTTTCGTTCCTACGATCCGGCATCGGGGACATATCTCGGCCTCGACGGCTACCGTCATCCCTGTCCGTAAGCGGCGGAATTTCTCGGCGTGCCTTCGCGCCGACACATCCGAGCCGTTTGACGCGGAGCCCACCGGCTCCGCGTTTTTTTTACAAGCGGGTTTTGCTTTGCAGCCGTCTACGATGTGACGATTCAGATGTTTGCTTTTGAACGCGCCGATCCGTCGATTTCGGCAAGGGCCCGTTCCAGATCGGCGATCAAATCGGCGGTATCCTCGAGGCCGATCGAAAGCCGTATGAGACCGTTGGTAATGCCGGCGGCCTTGCGCGCCTCCTCCGACATGCTGGCATGGGTCATCGTCGCGGGGTGAGCCAGGAGGCTCTCGGTGCCGCCGAGCGACTCCGCGAGACTGAAAAGCCGGACGGCCTCGACGAAGCGGGCAACCGCCAAGCCGCTTCCCTTCAACTCGAAGCTGAGCATCGCACCAAAGCCGGATTGCTGGGCCTTGGCGACGGCATGGCCCGGATGCGTGGGCAGCCCCGGATAGTGGCATGCGGCAACGAGAGGATGTTCGGCAAGAAACTCGGCGACCGCCTGCGCGCTGCGCTGCTGCCACTCCATGCGCGGAAACAGCGTGCGGATACCGCGAAGCGCGAGGTAGGAATCGAACGGCGCCCCCGTCGTGCCAACGATATTGGCCCAGGCCGCCAGCGCCTCGGCATCAGCAGCATCGGCCGCGATCACGGCGCCGCCGACCATGTCCGAGTGGCCGTTGAGATATTTCGTGGTCGAGTGAATGACGAAATCGGCGCCGAGCGCGATCGGCCGCTGCAGCGCGGGCGACAGAAACGTATTGTCGACGGCGACCTTGGCGCCTGCCGCTCTGGCCTGCGCGACAATCGCCCGGATGTCGACGATGCGCATCAGAGGATTGCTCGGGGTCTCGATCAGGACCAGCTTGGGCTTGCTCTGAAACGCCGCAATCAGCGCCGCGGGGTCGTTCTGGTCGACAAACGCCACCTTGAAGTGGCCACGGTCGCGGCGGTTCACCAGCAGGCGGTGGGTGCCGCCGTAACAGTCATGCGGCACAATTACGATGTCATCGCGTGACAGTTGCGACAGCACCAGATCGATCGCGGCCATGCCCGAGGACACCACCACTGCGCCCGCGCCGCCTTCGAGCTTGGCGAGAGTATCGGCGAGCAGCGTCCGCGTCGGATTGCTGGTGCGGGTGTATTCGTGCGGCCCGCTGCGCCCGAAACCGGGCCATGTGAACGTACTCGACAGACAGATCGTCGGCGTCACCGCGCCGACATTATCCTCGGTCGCAATGCCGTTTGCGGCCGCGACCGTTTTCAGGTTCGTAGACTCGGACATAGTGTTGAAGGACTTTCGATGAAATGCGAGGGCTGGCCCGGTCCGTCCGGAATGTCACGGCCCGATCCAACCTCGGATATCTAAAGGACTTCAGCCGAAACACAAACGGTCCCGTAACAACTCCGCGCGACCTGCGTTGCGCGAAAAGCGCCCCGGGCGCGGAGCAGCATGTCGTGCGGTCTTCTCCCGCCTCGAGCAGAGCCTCACCGGACCGCTCAATCGTTGAAGAACCGCCCCTCCTTCACCTCTGCGACATAGCCGGCGCGGATCGCAAAGTCGCCGAAGTGTTCGCCGGGCTTGCGGTCGCGGGCGTAGTGGCCGAGCGTCTTCTCGAGCGCTTCGAGGATCGCGGGCTCGCCGACGTTTTCGAGATACATCTTGTTGAGCCGTTCGCCGTGAAAGCCGCCGCCGAGATAGAGGTTGTACTTGCCCGGAGCACGGCCGGTCAGGCCGATCTCGGCGATGTAGGGACGCGCGCAACCGTTCGGGCAGCCGGTCATGCGGATGGTGATCGGATCATCCTTGAGCCCGTGCGTATTAAGAATGGCCTCGATCTTGGTGACGAGATCGGGCAGATAGCGTTCGCTTTCGGCCATCGCCAGACCGCAGGTCGGAAGCGCGACGCAGGCCATCGAGTTGAGGCGCAGTCCGCTGCGGGTCTCGAACTGGTCGAGGCCGTACTGCTTCATCAGCGCCTCGATCGCCGGCCGGTCCTCGGAAGCGATGTCGGAAATGATCAGGTTCTGGTTCGGCGTGACGCGGAACATGCCCTTGTGGACCGCGGCAATGGCGCGCAAGCCGTCCATCATCGGAAAGTCCGGTGTGTTGATGACGCGGCCGTTCTGGATGAACAGGATGCAATGCTCGCGGCCATCCTCGCCCTTGACCCAGCCGAGCGGATCGCCGTTCGACGTGAAGGTATAGGGCTGCTCCGGACCAAGCGCGAATCCGAGACGACGCTCGACCTCCGCCTTGATCCAGTCGATTCCCTTTTCGTCGATGGTGTACTTGAAGCGGGCGTGCAGCCGGTCGAGCCGGTCGCCGTAGTCGCGCTGCACCGACATCACCGCGTCGATCGTCGGAAACAGCTTGTCGGCGTCGATGTAGCCGATGACGCTGGCGAGACGCGGATAGGTCTTGGGGGACTGATCGGTCCGGCCGAGGCCGCCGCCGATGGCGACGTTGAAGCCCTTCAGCTTGCCGCGACGCGCGATGGCGATGAAGCCGAGATCCTGGCCATAGACGTCGATGTCGTTGCTCGGCGGAATTGCGAAGCCGATCTTGAACTTCCGCGGCATGTAGGTGCGGCCGTAGAACGGCTCCTCGGGACCATCCGTCTCCTCACGCTCGGCGCCGTACCAGATCTCCTTGTAGGCGCCTGTCCTGTGGACCGCGTGATCGCTCGCGCGCTTGGCAAGCGCATAGACTTCGGCGTGCAGTTTCGACAGATCGGGATTGACGGTGCACATCACGCCGCGGGTATCGTCGCCGCAGGCGGCCTTGGTGTCGAGCAGGACGTCGCGCAGTCCCTGAAGCAGGCTGCGCAAGTCGTGCTTCATGACACGGTGAAACTGGAACGTCTGACGCGTGGTCAGCCGCAGCGTGTCGCCCGCGTAGCTGCGCGCCAGCTCGTCGAGCTTCAGCCACTGGCCGGGACTGCAGACGCCCCCAGGCAGACGCACGCGCGCCATGAATGAGAACGCCGCTTCCAATTTCTGACGCCGGCGCTCGTCACGGATGTCGCGGTCATCCTGCTGATAGATGCCGAAGAACTTCATCAGCTTGGCGTCGCTGGCCGTCACCGCCGACGTGATCTCATCGACCAGACTCTGCTTGATCGTGCCGCGCAGATAGTCGCTGTTGGCCTTCAGCGTTTCATCCGGCCCGAGCTTGTCGAGGGGTTGGGAAACATCGCGGCTGCGATCGGGCTCAGCCTTCACATCCATCAAACTGGCCTCAATACACGTCAAGCCGATAGCGGCGATCACGCTGCAGCGCCGAGAGATAGGCGACCGCCTCATCGCGATCGAGGCTACCGTGCTCGGCCACGATATCGGTGAGCGCCGCATGGACATCGGGCGCCATGTGGGCGCTGTCGCCGCAGACGTAAATATACGCGCCCTCCTCCAGCCACGCATAGACATCGCGGCCCTGGCGGCGCAGGCGATCCTGCACATAGGTCTTCGGCGCGGCGTCGCGGGAGAAGGCGAGATCGAGCCGGCTCAGCGCGCCGTTCTTGAGCAATTCCTGCCACTCGACCTGATAGAGGAAGTCGCTGCGGAAATTGCGCTCGCCGAAAAACAGCCAGGAGCGGCCGGAAGCACCCCGGACTTCGCGCTCCTGCATGAAGGCGCGGTAGGGCGCGACGCCCGTACCGGCGCCGATCATCAGGATCGGCACATCGTCGTCCGGCAAATGGAAGTGGTCGTTGGACTGGACATAGACCGGAATGGTGGCATCCGCCTCGGTGCACGCGGCGAGATAGCCGGAGGCGACGCCGGCGCGCGGCAGGTCGTGCATCATGTAGCGCACGGTAGAGACCGTGAGATGAACCTCGTCCGGTGCCGCGGCGAGGCTGGAGGCGATCGAATAGAGCCGCGGCTGCAACGGCCGAAGGCCGGCAACGAACTGCGCGGCATCGATGCCGGACGCCGGAAAGCGGCTGATAACATCGAGAATGTGGTGGTCGTGCTGGAACGCCGCACGCGCCTCCTTCTGATCCGGCGCGCGTAGCGACTGCAGTTCGGCGGCGCCGGTGATGTCGGCCCAATGGTCGAGAAAGCGCGGCGTCAAAGCCGTAATCTCGAAGGTCGCGCTCAGCGCCTCCCCAAGGCTTGTCGTCGCCTGCTTCACCGTCACCGGTGCATCGGCCGGCAGCGACAGCTTCTCCAGTACGGCCTCGACCAGCGCCGGATCGTTGCGCGGCACGATGCCGAGCGCATCGCCAGGCTGATAGGTCAGGCCGGAATCCGCCAGCGACAATTCGATATGGCGGGTCTCCTTGGTCGACCCGCGCCCGGTCAGCACGATGTTGTCGATGACCGCGGCCTGAAACGGGTGTTTCTTGTCGAATGTCGCGGGCGCCGGTTCGTGGCTTTGCATCACGGCCGTCGATGCCGGGATAGACCGCGCAGTCTGCGCGGCCGGCGTGAGGCCGGCGACCCTGGCCGCAATCCACGCCTCCGCAGCGTCTTCGTAATCGACGTCGCAGTCGACGCGATCGGCGAGGCGCTGCGCGCCCAGTTCCTCGAGCCGCCGGTCGATCCGCTTACCTGCCTCGCAATATTTTTCGTAGGTGGAATCGCCGAGCGCCAGCACCGCATACCGCAACTGCGGCAATTTGGGCGCCTTGCGGCTTTCCAGAAATTCGAAGAACCCTACCGCGGTCTGCGGTGCATCGCCCTCGCCATGGGTGCTGGCGATGACGAGCATGTCCTGCTCGTCCTTGAGGCCACGCGTCTTGTAGTCCGCCATGTCGGCGAGGCGGACCTCGATGCCCTTCGCCTTCGCCCTCTCAACGAGCGTCTTGGCCAGGGCCTTGCTGTTTCCCGTCTCGCTGGCGAACAACACCGTCAGAAGCCGCGTCGCGGGAGCCGTGAGACTGTTCTGCGATGGCGGTGCAAGCTCCGCGACATCCGATGCGGCGGCACCGATGCGTGCCCGGTTGCTGAGACCCGCAAAATAGCCGCTGATCCAGATCGCCTGTTCATGACTGAGCGACGTCGCAAGCTGGTTCACCTGCGTCCATTGATCCGTCGTGAGCGCTGATCCTGGAAATTCCAATTTTGTCATCGCAAGCCAACCTTCGGGAACGAACCGCCGCCCGCCGCGATTTGCGCTTCACAGGTCGGGTCGAGCCGCTGAACGAACAGAATCTGTCGCTTCATTTTCGACAATCCGGCCCCTTGAATAGGTCCGCTTTGGTAGAGAAAACAATGCGTTATTGAAAAAAAGAATATTACCCTTCAGCGAGCGCCGGCAGCGAAACGAATATTCCGCCTGCGCACCCATTTTTAGCATTGCGGGAGAGTGGTCGGGACGCAGGGAATCGGCGCTGGCATCTCAGCCGTTTTACCGGACGTTAATGCTGTAAAGCGCGAGCGCGCGACCCGCGAGATAAGGATTGGTCGCGCTTTCCGCACGCGGCATCCGCCCATAGCGTTTTCGAGCGAAGCGGAAACCGGTTCGCGTGAAGAAAACGCGTCACTCAAAATCACGGATCCCCGCTTCCGATTCCATCAGAAGCGGGGATCCAGCGATGCAGGAAGGATTGAGCCGCGTGCGGTGCGCTCAGTGAAGCTTGCGCTTCGGCACACGCGGTTCGAACTGCTCGATATCCGCCGTCGAGGGTGCCTCACCGTTGAACGTGAGCACACCGCCTTTCACCGAAATCGCGACGTGATCGCCGTCGTGAACCTTGCCCGCCAGGATCATTTCAGCGAGCGGGTCCTGCACCTCGCGCTGGATCACGCGCTTGAGCGGGCGCGCGCCATAGGCGGGATCCCAGCCCTTCTCGGCCAGCCGATCGCGCGCGGCAGCATCGAGATCGAGCACGATCTTGCGGTCTTCCAGCAGCTTTTGCAGCCGGGCGAACTGGATTTCGACGATCCTTCCCATCTCGCTCTTCTGCAGGCGATGGAACAGGATGATCTCATCGACGCGATTGAGGAATTCAGGACGGAAGTGCGCACGCACCATGCCCATCACCTGCTCGCGCACCGCGCCGGTGTCCTCGCCCTCGGGCTGGTTCACCAGAAACTCCGAACCGAGGTTCGAGGTCATGATGATCAATGTGTTGCGGAAGTCCACCGTGCGGCCCTGACCGTCGGTGAGCCGGCCGTCGTCGAGCACCTGCAACAGCACGTTGAACACGTCCGGATGCGCTTTCTCGATCTCGTCGAACAGCACCACCTGATAGGGCCGGCGCCGCACCGCCTCCGTCAGCGCCCCGCCCTCGTCGTAACCGACATAGCCCGGAGGCGCACCGATCAGCCGCGCCACCGAATGCTTCTCCATGTATTCGGACATGTCGATGCGGACCATCGCGGTCTCGTCGTCGAACAGATAGGCGGCAAGCGCCTTGGTCAATTCGGTCTTGCCGACGCCGGTGGGCCCTAGGAACATGAACGAGCCCATCGGCCGGTTGGGATCCTGCAGGCCCGCGCGGGCGCGGCGCACGGCGGTGGCAACCGCGCGCACGGCCTCGGACTGTCCGACGACACGCGCAGCGAGACTCTCTTCCATCCGCAGCAGCTTTTCCTTTTCCCCTTCGAGCATCTTGTCGACGGGAACGCCGGTCCAGCGCGACACCACCTGAGCGATATTGTCCGCCGTCACCGTTTCGTTCATCATCGTATTGCTTTCGCTGGCCTCGATGCTCTCCAGGCGCTTTTCGAGTTCGGGAATCCGGCCATAGGCCAGTTCGCCGGCCTTCTGATATTCGCCGCTGCGCTGCGCATTGGCGAGTTCGATCCGCGCCTGATCCAGCTCGCTCTTGAGCTTGGCGGCGTCCGACAGCTTGCTCTTCTCCGCATTCCAGCGCGAGGTCAGGTCCGCCGACTTTTTTTCCAGATCGACCAATTCCCGCTCGAGGTTCTCGAGGCGCGTCCTGGACCCGGCATCGCTTTCCTTCTTCAACGCTTCCTGCTCGATCTTCAGCCGCACGATCTCGCGGTCGAGGGAATCGAGTTCTTCCGGCTTGGAATCGACCTGCATCTTCAGCCGTGCCGCCGCCTCGTCCACCAGATCGATCGCCTTGTCCGGCAGGAAGCGGTCGGTGATATAACGATGGGACAGCGTGGCGGCCGCAACCAGCGCCGAGTCGGCGATGCGGACGCCGTGATGCTGTTCGTATTTGTCCTTGAGGCCGCGCAGGATCGACACGGTGTCCTCCACGGTCGGCTCGGACACGAAGATCGGCTGGAAGCGCCGCGCCAGCGCCGCGTCCTTTTCGACATGCTTGCGGTACTCGTCGAGCGTGGTCGCGCCGACGCAATGCAGTTCGCCGCGCGCCAGCGCAGGCTTCAAGAGGTTCGACGCGTCCATGGCGCCATCGGCCTTGCCCGCGCCGATCAGCGTGTGCATCTCATCGATGAACAGGATGATGCCGCCCTCGGCGGAGGTGACTTCCTGCAACACTGCCTTGAGCCGCTCCTCGAACTCGCCGCGGTATTTCGCACCCGCGATCAGCGAGCCGAGATCGAGCGCCAGCAGCTTCTTGTCCTTGAGGCTTTCCGGCACGTCGCCATTGACGATGCGCAGCGCCAGGCCTTCGGCGATCGCGGTCTTGCCGACGCCGGGCTCGCCGATCAGCACCGGATTGTTCTTGGTGCGGCGTGACAGCACCTGGATGGTGCGTCGGATCTCCTCGTCGCGGCCGATCACCGGATCGAGCTTGCCGTCGCGCGCCGCTTGCGTCAGGTCGCGGGCATATTTCTTCAGCGCATCATAGGCGTTCTCGGCCGTGGCGCTGTCGGCCGTGCGGCCCTTGCGCAGCGCGTTGATCGCGGCGTTGAGGTTCTGCGGCGTGACGCCGCCGTCCTTCAGCAGCTTGCCGGCGTCACTGTCCTTGTCGACCGACAGCGCCTGCAACAGCCGTTCCACCGTGACAAAGCTGTCGCCTGCCTTCTCGGCGGCCTGCTCGGCGGCGTCGAACGCCCGCGCAGTTGCCGGCGCCAGATAGATCTGGCCCGCGCCGGCGCCGGATACCTTCGGCATCTTGTCGAGCGCGGCTTCGGTCGCCTTCAGGATCGCGCGCGAATTACCGCCGGCGCGGTCGATCAGGCTTCCCGCCAGACCTTCGCTGTCGTCGAGCAGGACCTTCAGGATATGGAGCGGCGTGAATTGCTGGTGGCCTTCGCGCGCCGCAAGCGATTGCGCCGACTGGATGAAGCCGCGCACCCGCTCGGTATATTTTTCAATGTTCATGGGATCTCCCTCAGCCTGCCGCTCCCGCCCCGAAGGCACAGAAGCAACATCTTCATTGGGTTTCCGTTGGCCGCATTGACGTTCCTCAACCGGCAACGGTCGGCGTGCCGGATCGTTGATCCGGCTTGCGGCAAATGTAGGAATACGCTCCCAGGAAATGAAGGGGAGCTACAGAGTTTTCAAAACCCATTTTCAAAGCCCATTGGCACGCCCGGCCCGAATCCCTTAAGGAGCCCCATGTCCGCCGTCCCGGATGCGGCCGTCGCCGCCCTTTACCGTTACCCCGTCAAAGGCCTGTCCGCCGAAGCCTTGACCCATGCGACGCTGCGTTCCGGCCAGACCATCCCCGGCGATCGCAGCTACGCCATCGAGAACGGCCCGACCGGCTTCGACCCGGCCGCGCCTCGATATTTTCCCAAGTCCCGCTTTCTGATGCTGATGCGCGACGAGCGGCTGGCCGCGCTTCACAGCCGCTACGACGACGCCGGTCGCATTCTGACAATTCGGGTTAACGGCGAGGAGGCGGTGCGCGCCGACCTCGGCACCGAGGCAGGCCGCGACGCGGTCGAACGGTTCTTCGCCGCCAACTTCACCCAGGAGCTCAAGGGACCGCCGAAGCTCCTCGCCGGCAACGGGCACAGTTTTTCGGACGTCGCAAGGAAAGTGGTCTCGATCATCAACCTCGACAGCGTAGCCGCCATCGAGACAATGGTCGGGCAACCGGTTCACCCACTCCGCTTCCGTGCCAATCTTTACGTTCGTGGCTGGCCCGCCTGGAGCGAACTGGATCTGCTCGAGCGCACGCTCGCGATCGGCGACATCCGGCTCAAGGTGGTCAAACGCATCGTCCGATGCACGGCCACCAACGTCGATCCGGAGACCGCAGCGCGCGATCTCGATATTCCCAACACGCTGATGCGGACGCTCGGGCATCGCGACTGCGGGATCTATGCGGAAGTCGTCAGCGGCGGCACGGTCAGGATCGACGACAAGATCGAAACGCTGCGGGAATCGCTCTTGTAGGCGAGAGATCGGCTCAGTCTCAAATCCCTGCCGAAGAAGCGGACGCGTGTGCGGATGCGTGTCCTGCCCGTCGTGTTTTACCGCGGCCCCTTCCCCCGCGCATCGGGGGAAGGGACGATAGCGGAACCTCACATGCCTCAGTTGGGCACGACGTAGGCGTAGATGCGGCCGCGCGGATAGACCGCCTCCGCGACGCGATGACCGTGGTTGCCCGAAACGATAATGGGATTGCCACGACGGTCGATACCACTGACGACCCCGACATGACCGCCGCCGCCGCGTCGACCCATGACGGCGATTGCGCCAACCCGCGGGCCGGAGACCCGTCGCCCGTAATGCGCGAACGAACTCGCCATGTCGGAGCCCGTTCCCTGATGCCCGGAGCGTTTCAGAACCATGTTCATGAAGCGGGCGCACCAGAGCCTGCTGCGGCCGGTCGGATTGCCGCCGATATAGCGACGGGCTTCGGCGACGATATTCGAAACGAAACCGCCCGAGAAACCGCTCTCGTCAGCATCCCGGTTCGAGGTGTGGCGGTATCTGTGATGGTAATGGCGATGCCGGTGATGCCGGCGGGCGTGATGATGATGATGCTTGTGATGATGAACGTGCGCGTGATGGCCCGTACGATGATGAGGTCTTGCCGAGGCCGGCGCCGCGAATGCGACAACAGCCATAGAACAAACCGCCAGTGCCAAGATACGCGGCAGCCGGCGCAACGCAACTAACTGAAACATACTTGCTCCCCTGTAACACCTCCCACTTCCCCCCACGCTTCACGGTAAATCCGCAATTATGTTGTGACGGGAAAACGCGGCGCTTTGAAACCACGGGAGTTAGGGATTTGGAAGTCATACCTGGGTTGCGTATAACGCATACCAGCAATGCACTTCGATGCGGCCATGCTTAAAATTGGCTTAACTGTATGTTTTGTAATTATAATTTCTATCTGTGGAGAGCCGGATCCGAAGATTGACGAATCTCGTCACGCCTCTCCATTGACGCCGAATCGGAGCTTCGCGGTCCGTCGGTTTGGCTAAAAAGGGCACGCCCGCCCCCTTTACCTGAGGGCTATTTGGTCTTCTCCACCCGGCTGAGCAGAAACACGCCCTGCTCCCCGAACATGTTCCAGAACCACCACGGCGCGTTGAAACGCAGCGGCCGCCCATAAAGATCGAGCGCGACCGAACGCTCCATCTTGACGTTGATCTCGTCGCAGAGCTGCACGAAATCCTTGATCGTGCAGAAATGGATATTCGGGGTGTCGTACCAGGTCGCCGGCAGATTCTCCGTGCGCGGCATGTGGCCACCGACCAACAGTTGGAGCCGCATTTTCCAGTGGCCGAAATTCGGAAACGACACGATGGCCCGGCTGCCGATCCGCAGCAGATTTTCCAGCACCGCCTTCGGTTGCCGCGTCGCTTGCAAAGTCTGCGACAGGATCACGTAGTCGAAGGCATCGTCGGGATAGTTGACGAGATCGGTGTCGGCGTCGCCCTGCACCACCGCGAGCCCCTTGGCGACGCAGTGATTGACGCCCTCGCGCGACAGTTCGATGCCGCGGCCGTCGACGCCGCGCGTCTCGAGCAGTTGCAGGAGGTCGCCGTCGCCGCAGCCGACGTCCAGGACCTTTGAATTGGGTTCGATCATCTCGGCCAGCAGGAGATGGTCGCCGCGATAACGGCCTTTCTGGCGGTAGCGTTTTCGGGACGGCGCGCTGTCATCCAGCGGCAGTGTGGGTTGCGGCACGCTCATCTCAACTCACCAGCCGCCGTCAGCCCACGACTATGGCCTGCCGATTCCAGAAACGCGTGGGCGATGTCGAAAAACTCCGGAACGTCGAGCAGGAAGGCGTCGTGGCCGCGATCGGTCTCGATCTCCGCAAAGGAGACGCGCGCGCCGCCGGCATTGAGCGCATGAACGGTCGCACGCGATTCTGACGTCGGAAACAGCCAGTCGCTGGTGAACGACACCACGCAGAACCGGGTCCGGGTACCGCGAAATGCGGCCGCCAGCACGCCGTCATGGTCGGCCGCGATGTCGAAATAGTCCATCGCCCTCGTCAGATAGAGATAGCTGTTGGCATCGAAGCGCTCGACGAAGGAGGAACCCTGGTGGCGAAGGTAGCTCTCCACCTGAAAGTCAGCGTCGAAGGAAAACGTCGGCAGCTCGCGGTCCTGCATCCGGCGCCCGAACTTGCGATGCAGCGCCGCATCCGACAGATAGGTGATATGCGCGGCCATCCGCGCCACGCCGAGGCCGCGGTGCGGATGGGTGCCCTGCTCGACATAGCGGCCGTCGCGCCAGTCAGGGTCGGCCATCACCGCCTGCCGACCCAGTTCGTGAAACGCGATGTTCTGCGCGGAGTGGCGCGTGCTGCACGCGATCGGCAGCGCGGAAAACACGCGCCGCGGATAGGCCGCGCACCATTGCAGCACCTGCATGCCACCCATGGAGCCGCCGACCACGGAAAACAGCGTATCGATGCCGAGGCGATCGATCAGCATGGCCTGCGCACGCACCATATCGGGGATGGTGATGACCGGGAAATCCAGACCCCACACAGTTCCGGTGGCCGGATTGGTCGAGGCCGGGCCGGTCGAGCCCATGCAGCCGCCGATCACGTTGCTGCAGATAATGAAGTACTTGTCGGTATCGAGCGGCTTGCCGGGTCCTACCAGCGTCACCCACCAACCCGGTTTGCCTGTGACCGGATGAACGTTGGCGACATGCTGATCGCCGGTCAGCGCATGGCAGACCAGGATGGCGTTGGACTTTCCGGCATTGAGCTCCCCGTAGGTCTGATACGCGATCTGGAACGGCGCGAGATCGATGCCGCAGTCGAGCTGCAGCGGCTGGTCGCTGCCGAACGTCGCAACCTGCGAGGTGGGATGGTCCGCCTCCAAGGCTCGATCCTCGGCGTGAGCCGGGCCCGGTATCGATTGCACGTTGACCATCCTGCCTCTGACCTCCGCCGGGGGCTTCGAGAAACCGCCGGACCGCAGGCCATAAAAAACCCGGCCTGAACATGGGTTCGGCCGGGATCAGGATTTCGCTGTCCCCGGCCTGTTTAGCGAGTTGTTTAACGTGGCTGCAAGCCGGCCGGCTCAAATGACCACGGAACCCATGAAAACTAATCCCGCATGCAGTTTTCGTCAAGACAAGCTGCGCTTCCCGACGAAAGTGCTTGCGTCGAGGGCAATGTTTTCTTTGCTTTCATGCGTCTACTTTCCTATCAATGCGACGCTGGTGGGAACTCATTTACCATTCGCGACCCGTTATTTGCCGAAGAACCGAATTCGCCGAAGGACCGACGCAAATGTCCTTTAGCGCCGAGATTCGCAAAAAAGACGCGCCCTGAAACGGGATGGGAATGGCAGAACCAGCAGCCGCCCGTTCGCGCGGCCGACAAGTGGCATCCATGACCAAAGCACCCCCCGCGCCACCTTCCTTGCAGGAGCTGCGCAAAGAGATCGACGCCATCGACGAGCAGGTTCACGGCCTGCTGATGCGGCGGGGCGACATCATCGACCGCCTGATCTCGGTGAAGCAGACCCAGGAAACAGGCTCCGCGTTCCGTCCGGCGCGCGAAGCCGACATGATGCGCCGCCTGGCGCAGCGTCATCGCGGCATCCTGCCGCTCGACACCGTCGAGAGCATCTGGCGCGTGATCATCTCGACCTTCACCTATGTGCAGGCGCCGTTTTCGCTGCATGCCGACCTGTCGCTCGGCGAATCCGCGATGCGGGATTCCGCGCGTTTCCACTTCGGCTTCACGGTGCCCTTCGTGCCGCATTTCAGCGCGCAGGCCGCCGTGGAGGCGGTCGCCAACTCGAAGGGCGACCTTGCTCTGGTCTCCGCGACCTCGAGCCGTGCACCGTGGTGGCTCGCGCTCGAAGCCGACGGCGCGCCGAAGATCATCGCCCGCCTGCCTTTCATCGAACGCGCCGACCACCCGGCAGCATTACCGGTGTTCGTGGTCTCGCGCGTCGCCGACGATGCACGGGTGACCGAAGTGGAGACATGGAGCGTGCGCGTCTCCGGCTGGAACGCCGATACCGCCCACGCGCTGTCTCCGCTCGCCGAGATCGTGGCCGTGCCCGATGCCGCCTTCGACGGCGCTGCGCTGCTGGTGTCGGTGACGAAGGATATCGGCTTCGAGGCGATCAAGACGGCGCTGTTCGAGGCCGGCGCGTCGGTCCGCTCGACGGCCCTCGTCGGCAGCCACGCAACGCGCTATACGATGCCTTCCAGCGCGGCGGCTCGCCCGTAACGTCGGACAGTTCCGGAGTTCATAATGTCCCGACCATTGCCGAATCCTGGCATTCTCGATATTGCGCCCTACGTGCCCGGCAAGAGCCCGGTGCCGGAAGCAGGCCGCAAGATGTTCAAGCTGTCGGCCAACGAAACGCCGTTCGGCCCGTCTCCGAAGGCGATGGACGCTTACCGCGATGCCGTGACCCATCTCCAGGACTATCCGGAAGGCACCTCGCGCGTGCTGCGCGAGGCCATCGCTCGCGCCTACGGACTCGACCCGGCTCGCATCATCTGCGGCGCGGGATCCGACGAAATCCTGAACCTGCTGGCGCATACCTATCTCAGCCCCGGCGACGAGGCGATTTCGACCACGCACGGTTTTCTGGTCTATCCGATCGCGACGCTGGCGAATGGCGCGACCAACGTCGTTGCGCCGGAGACCAACTACACCGCCGACGTCGACGCGATCCTCAAACGCGTGACGCCGAAGACCAAGATGGTCTGGCTCGCCAATCCCAACAATCCGACCGGCACCTACCTGCCGTTCGACGAGATCAGGCGGTTGCGCGCAGGATTGCCGTCGCACGTGCTGCTGGTGCTCGACGCGGCCTATTCCGATTATGTGTCGCGCAACGACTACGAACTCGGCATCGAACTGGTGGCGACGACCGAGAACACCGTGCTGACGCACACCTTCTCCAAAATCCACGGCCTGGCTGCGCTGCGAATCGGCTGGATGTTCGGCCCTGCGCATATCGTGGAGGCCGTGAACCGGATTCGCGGACCCTTCAACGTTTCGACTCCTGCGATGCTTGCGGCCGCGGCCGCGATCGAGGACACCGCGCACGTCCAGATGTCGAAAGCGCATACGGAGAAGTGGCGCAACTGGCTGACGGATGAAATAACCAAGCTCGGCCTCAAGGTGACGCCCAGCGTGACGAACTTCATCCTGATCCACTTCCCGAACACCAAGGGCAAGACGGCGTTCGAGGCCGATGCATTTCTGACCAGACGCGGTCTGGTGCTGCGCGCGCTCGACAATTACGGCCTGCCGCACGCGCTCCGCCTCACGATCGGCACCGAGGAAGCCAACCGCCTGGTGGCGGACGGCCTGCGCGACTTCATGGCGCAGGCATGACCGCAGCGCCCCTGTTCCAGCGGATCGCGCTGATCGGATTCGGACTGATCGGCGGTTCGATCGCGCGCGCCGCGCGTGCGCAAAGCCTTGCCGGCGAAATCATCGTCACGGCACGCTCTGCGAAGACGCGTGCGCGGGTGACCGAGCTTGGCGTCGCCGACCGCGTCGTGGAAACCAACGCCGAGGCCGCTGATGACGCCGATCTTGTGATCCTCAGCATCCCGGTCGGGGCGTGCGGAGCGGTGGCGCAGGAAATCGCGCCGCATCTCAAGCCGGGCGCGATCGTCTCCGACGTCGGATCGGTGAAAGGAGCCGTGGTCCGCGACATGGCTCCGCATCTGCCCGCAAGCGTTCATTTCGTGCCCGCGCATCCGGTCGCCGGCACCGAGCATTCGGGTCCGGATTCCGGTTTTGCCGAACTGTTCATCAACCGCTGGTGCATTTTAACGCCGCCCGAGGGGACGGATACGGCCGCGGTCGAAAAACTGCGCGCGTTCTGGACCGCGATCGGCGCCAGGGTGGAGACCATGACGCCCGAGCATCACGACCTGGTGCTGGCGATCACCAGCCATCTGCCGCACCTGATCGCCTACACCATCGTCGGCACCGCAGACGAACTCGGCGAGGTCACGTCCTCGGAAGTGATGAAATTCTCCGCCGGCGGCTTTCGCGACTTCACCCGCATCGCGGCGTCCGATCCCACGATGTGGCGCGACGTTTTCCTGTCCAACAAGGACGCGGTGCTGGAAATGCTCGGCACCTTCAACGAGGATCTTTCCAAGCTGACGCGCGCCATGCGACGCGGCGACGGAGAGGCGCTGTTCGAGCATTTTACCCGCACCCGCGCGATCCGCCGCGGCATCGTCGAAATCGGTCAGGATTCCGCGGCTCCGGATTTCGGGCGGCTGCAAACCAACGCACCGAAGAAATCTTAATTAGTTTGGCTCCGGACTTGATCCGATAGCAGGCCGACTACCCCTCGCCCCTTCCCCTCTCACGCGGAGAAGAGGGAGAGCAGACGGACTCCGCGGCTCCCGCTTCAATCTGAAATAGACCTGCGCAGAACCTTCAGAACAGCGGCGGCGTCTGGGCGATTTTCAACGGTCCGATGAAAACCGCGCCGTCGACGAAACGCAACGGGAAGGAACGCGCCTTCTTGCCTTCGAGCGTTGCCTCCTTACCGATCGCAGCAAGGCCCGCAGTGACACCGGCATTGGCGTTCTCGCGCACAGCCTTGCCCAACCCCGGAATCGCCCGATCCAGCGCCCCGAACAGATTGTTGATGTCCTGGGTCTTCACGCCCGGCGCGACCTTGTCGAGCGTCGACTGCGGAACCCCCTCTTCCAGCATTTGCTGGATTCCGAGCGCCGGAATGAGCGCCTCGAATCCCGTTGCCGTCATGTGCAACTCGCCGTCAAGATGTCCGTCGGCTGTGAGGCCGAGCGAGCCGGCGCCAATCGCAATCAAATCGCCCTGCTGGATCCGCGATTGCATGATCTCGATGCGGCCGCCCGCGGCCTGCAATTCGCGAAGCCGCACCGGCCATGGTTTTGGCGTGAAATCCTTCAACCCGTGCACCATCGCGCGAACGTCCGCATCGAACGGCTTGGTCAACACCGGGTGAATGTCGGGAAGTGTTGCCCCCGTCAATTCGAGGACGGTCTCGATCGTCGGGTGATCCGGTTTGGAGTTCTCCGCGGTGCGGCCGTGAAGCTCGACGTGGCTCGCACGTGCGAGCGGCGTGCGCGCCGAGCCCGCGACGCGATCGACCGCCGGATCGTCGAATACGAGGTCGGCGCTCTGCGGCGTTCCGGGCAACCCGACGATACTGCTGCGCGCGGTCTTCCAATTGACGACCATCACCGGCTGCCCCTGCTGGTATAGCGTCGCCGGAGCCTTGAACTCCGCGATCAGCAATCTCGGAGTGTAGATCTGCGAGATCACAAAGATGTCCCCGAGGCGTGCGGTCACGGGCGGCATTTGGGCCGAGGCCTGATCGGCGGTCTGCGACCTCAGCTCGACGGTCGCATCCAAGCAGTGAACCTCCAGGCGGAACGGAAACCCCGCGACGGTCCGCTTGGCGCAATCATAGATGCGCCCCGACGCGGCTTCACGCGCGCGCCAGGCGTCGACGGTCCGGTCGACCTGCGAGGCGGAATAGAACCAGAACGCGCTCCACGCCGCGGCGGCGATGACCACCAGCGCGGGCATGACGAAAATGGGCCAAAGACGATGCTTGGAAGGGGGCGTGGTGGCGGCGGCCATGCGGGAAGGTACACTCGTGAATTTGTCAAATCGGCGATTGCCTTGGAGAATAATCGCGCCGTTGCGGCAAAACCAGCCCTTTCAATTCCGCTTCGCCTGACAGCGCGGGTCTGCAATATTTCGAGGGCAGATGCGGGCAAGGAATCGCAACGCTCCAGGCGTACGCACGATGAATACGCAACGACAATTCGAGCCGGATTCCGGCCATTCCGATACCGATTTCTGGGTGTTCGGCTACGGTTCGCTGATGTGGCGGCCGGGATTCGACTTTGCCGAGCAGGTGCCGGCGCGGCTGATCGGCGAGCACCGGGCGCTCTGCGTCTACTCGTTCGACCATCGCGGGACGCCGGAGAAACCGGGGCTGGTTCTCGGCCTCGACCGCGGAGGCGCCTGCCGGGGCATCGCGTTCCGGGTTGCGGCCGACCACCGCGAAGCGACCGTCGCATATCTGCGCGGGCGCGAGCAGACCACTCGCGTCTATCGCGAGGTGATGCGCTCCGTCTGGCTCGAGGACGACGCCCGCCGGAGGATCAGCGCGCTGGCTTATGTCGTCGATCGCGGTCATGTCCAGTATGCGGGGCGGCTGACACTGGCTGAACAAGTTCGTTACGTCCGGCAGGGCCACGGCCGCTCCGGACATAATCGCGACTACGTGCTGTCCACCGTGAGATCGATCGAGGCACAGGGTTTTCGCGACCCGAAACTTCACCGGGTGGCGGAATTGCTGCGCGACGATACGCCGCCTTCGCGGCTGGAGGCTGATTGAATGACGTTATCCGAACGCTTGTTCGGGATCGTGCTCTAGGTCTCCGCCGGCGGCGCGTCCGGTACCCGTCCGAACAACCGCGCCTGCTCGCGCCGGCCGGCTTCGACCAGAGCAGTCGTCGCGCCTTCGATCGATGCCGTCAGCCGCGACATGAATTCGTCGCGCCGCAGTCCCGGCGGCAGCGGATCGAGAAACTCGACCGTAATCGTTCCGGGATAGCGCAGGAATGTGCGGCGCGGCCAGCACAGGCCGGAATTGAGCGCCACCGGCACGCACGGCGCCTTGGCTTCGGCATAGATCATAGCGACGCCGCTCTTGTACGACGGCGGCGCCCCGATCGGACGCCGCGTCCCTTCCGGAAAAATGACGAGCTGACGCCCGAGACGCATCTGCTCCTGCGTCATCCGGGCCAGCATTTTGAGCGAGCGTATGCCGGCCTTGCGGTCGATGCCGATCATGCCGGTCTTCGTCAGGTACCAGCCGAAGAACGGAATCCACTTCAACTCGCGCTTGAGAATGAAAATCGGCTGATCGATGAGACTGAACAACGCGAACGTCTCCCACATCGACTGATGCTTCGAGGCGATGATCAGCGGCCCTTTCGGAATCCTTCCTGTGCCGAGAATCTTCACGCGCGTGCCGCAGGTGGCGCGCATCAGCCAGATGTTCCAGCGTCCCCAGGCCTTGACCATGCTGACAAGGGCCGCGCGCGGCATCACAAAGGTAGGCAGCGCGGCGATGATCCAGATCGCCATCGTCAGGTAGAACAGGACGTTGAAGGCCAGCGAGCGCAGAAAGATCAAAATCATCAACAATCCAATTCCGTGGCGCCGGAGGCGGATCCGGCCGGCGGCAAGATAATCTCAATCGATAACCAGCGCGTATTCCGATCGCAAAACCGGCACCCGACCCCGGATCGAGTCCGGGGCAGGCTCTTTCGAGGTCCTGCTCTAGCCCGAGGACGGTCGCTTCGGCTCCGCCGATCCGGGCGGCTGGTCGCCGGTCTCGGGGAAAGGTTCGAGGCCGATGGAAGCCAGGCGAACCCGCACCTCCGCGGCGAGGTATTTGACATACTCCGATAGCAAGAGCCGGAGGGTGGCGCCACTCGTCCACCATGGCTCTTCGCGCCACTTGTCGCCGATCACCGCGAAGGGAATCAGGGTGGTGTCCGGCATCGCGTGCGACAATTCGACTATGGCGCGGGGCATATGATAGTTGGAGGTCACCACGATCAGGGAGCGGAAACCTTGTTCATCGACCCAGCGCCGCGTCTCGCTGGCATTGCTCCGGGTATTGACCGCCGAACGATCGAGGTCGACGCAGCATGTCAGCAGGCGCTGGCTGTCCGGCAACGAGCGCGAAATATCGCTGACCCCGTTGGTGGGATGGACGCCCGAGATCAGCAGCCGCTTGCCGTAGCCGCCAGCCAGAAGCTCGATCGCGTCGGAAATCCGCGACGAGCCGCCGGTGAGCACGACGATGCCATCGGCATTGCTGGCGGGCTTGGTCTCGACACCGCGCAATTGCGACAAAAATCCGACGAAGCCTACTCCCGCTCCGACGAAGGCAAGCCCTACAGCCGCGCCCAAGGCCGCGAGCATCCTGGCGCGGCGCCGCGCAGGCGTCCCGCGTGACGCTTCCGGCTTGTCATGACGCGCTTGTTCACTCATCCGTTCGATATTCCTGGTCGCCTCGACTTTAGTGCGTTTTGGGGCGAAGTGGAATCCGGGTCGTTCCGGGAAAGCTGTGAGGCCTGAACGGCCGCTCAGTCAATTTCGTCCAGCGTCGCGAACAACGTGCGGCGGGCGGCCAAAGCGGTGATCGCCGCGATCAGCACAGTCTGGACCACCAGCACGAGATAGCCCGAGGGACGCAGCGAGAAGGTGCCGAGCAGCGCGGCGAACTGATCCCCGACCGGCGTTCCGGAAAACCAGGTGGCGATCGATTCGGAGAACCCGAACACCATCATGGCGGCGACACAGCCGATTGTACCGCCCTCGAACCCGAGCCGCAGGAAATGCCGCAGGAAGCGATTGGCGATGTAGCGGTCACTCGCGCCGACGAAATGCAGCACCTCGACGATCGGCCGATTGGCCGCCATTGCGCCACGGGTCGCGAAGGATACCGAAATAATAGTGGCAATGATGACCAAAACGAGCACACCGACGCCTGCGAACACCGTCGCATTGGTCATCGACCGCATCCGATTGATCCAGGCGCGATGGTCGTCCACGCTGGCCGACGGCGCCAGTTGCGTCACGCGGCTGCGGAGCCCTTCCAGGTCGAGCCTGGTCCCCGGCGCCGCCCGCGCCACGATCATGCGGGGCACCGGCAGATCGTCAAGCGACAGGCCACTGCCGAGCCACGGCTCCAGCAGCTTGCCCGACTCCTCCCTGGTATACGGCCTGACGTCGAGGATGCCCGGCTCGGCGCGCACCGCGCTGGCGACAGCGGTCACGTCGCGTTCGATGTCGCGTCCGGCAACCGGGCGTACCTGGATGGTGATTTCGCTCGCAACCTCCGATTGCCATTCCGTCGCCGAGGCGCTGACCAGCAGCACCGCCCCGGTCGTGATCGAGGCCAGAAACGTCATGATGGCGACGACGGCGACCAGGGCGCGGCCGGCGATCGAGGCGCGCGGCACGATCGGCGACATGTTGCGCGCGCGGGCCGGCACCTGCGGGCGTTCGCGCCCGAGATCCACCAGAACACCGTGGTCGTTGCCTGCATTATTCATAGACGTGCAGCCGTCCCTGATGCAGCACCAGACGCCGAGCGTCGTACTGATCCATCAGCGTGATATCGTGCGTGGCGATGATGACCGCCGTGCCGGATTTGTTCAACTCGATGAATAGCCGCAGCAGCCGCCGTCCGAGCGTCGGATCGACGTTACCGGTCGGCTCGTCCGCCAGCAGAAGCTGCGGGCGCGCGATCACGGCGCGCGCGATCGCCGCGCGCTGCTTCTCGCCCCCGGACAACACCGGCGGCAACGCGTCCATGCGCTCGCCAAGACCCACCCATTTCAGAAGATCGATGACTTCCCGCCGATAGGTCGATTCATCGCGCCCCGTCACACGGAACGGCAACGCAACGTTCTCGTAAGTCGTCATGTGATCGAGCAGGCGGAAGTCCTGCAGCACGATCCCGATACGCTTGCGCAGATCGGCGACTTCATCCTTGCCCAGCAGGGAGACGTCCTGACCGAACAGGTTAACCAGCCCCCGCGTCGGCCGCAGCGACAGAAACAACAGCCGCAGCAGGGACGTTTTTCCCGCCCCCGACGGGCCGGTGAGAAACTGGAAGGAATGGGCCGGAACCTGAAAGCTGAGGTCGCGCAAAATCTCCGGGCCGAGCCCGTAGCGCAAGCCGACATTTTCGAATCGGATCAAGCCTGGTGTCCCGAATCCAAAGTTCGCAACGTTCTCAGCACGCCCTTTCGCGAACTTTGGATTTGAAAGGACACCGATGTGGATGTTCAGAAGTTCCCTTGACGGACTCCTTGCGAGAATGAGGAGAATTGCCGATCCACCCCACGAACTCCGTTCGAGGGAGGCGGCCGGCCAAGTTAAGCCGCCCGGACCGTACGCGTCCCCGCGGTCTCCGACACGCGGACGGCGATCGGATTCGTTGTGCGTCGGTTATGGTTTCCGATTCGTTAACGGTCGGCGCATAGACTCCGGACAGCGTCATTTGCGGCGATTCGTCCATGCACATTATCTGTCCTCATTGTACGACATCCTACGCGGTCGACTCCGCAACTTTCGGCGATGCGGGCCGCACCGTGCGCTGCTCGCGCTGCAAGGAAACGTGGCGGGCAACGCCTGAAAAGATCGCGACCGCCGAGGCTCGCGTCCCTTCGATGGCGGGAGCGGACGAGGCCGCTGGATGGAACGAACCGGCGGAGACCATCCCCTCCGTCGACAGCCCATCGATCGCCAGCGACCTGCCGGAAAGCCCGGAACTCAGCGGCGCGCAGCAGGAACTCGCCGGCGCCTGGACCTCGCCGGCACAACAGGACAACACGCCCCGGGATAACGAGCGGCCGCTTTCGACCGCTCCTTCGCGGCTCCGCGCCCTGCTCAAGCCCGGATTCACGTTGCGCCGGGCTGCGGTGAATCTGAACACTATCTGCGTCGCAATGGCCGCCATGGTGCTGGCGCTGGTGATCTGGCGCGCCGAGATCGTGCGGCTGCTGCCGCAAACCGCAACGTTCTACCGCCTGGCCGGGCTGGAAGTGAACTTGCGTGGATTGGCGTTCAAGGACGTCAAGATGTCGACCGAAACCGTCAACGGCAAACCCGTACTGGTCATCGAAGGGATGATCGTGGCGCAAACCCGCAAGCCGGTCGAATTGCCGCGTCTGCGCTTCAGCGTCCGCGACGCGCACGGCACGGAGATATATGCGTGGAACGCGGTGCTCGAACAGGCCGCGCTCAAGCCGGGAGAGAACGCCTGGTTCCGCTCGCGGCTGGCGTCGCCGCCGGCGGAAGGCCGCAGCATCGACGTGCGTTTCTTCAACCGGCAGGATCTTGCCACGGGAAGCGGAGCATAAACCGTGGCGCGCGTTCTCATCGCCGACGACGAGGACTCGATGCGGTCGCTCGTTGCCCGCGCCGTCGCCATGGACAGCCACGAGACGGTGACCGCGGCCGACGGCGCCGAGGCGCTGGATATTCTGACCGGCGACGCCCGCACCTTCGATCTTCTGCTCACCGACATCAAGATGCCGATCATGGACGGCATCGCACTGGCGCTGGCCGCCGCGCGTGATTTCCCCGATCTGGTCATCCTGTTGATGACCGGCTTCGCCGATCAGCGCGAGCGCGCGTCAGGTCTCGACGCGATCGTCCACGACGTCATCACCAAGCCGTTTTCGGTGGCCGATATCCGCACCGCCGTCGCCGATGCGCTGGCCGAGCGACGCTCCCGGAATGATCAGTAATCCTTGAGCAGTCGCTCGATATAGTCGAGCTCGATCTTCGGCCGTGACGGATCGGCGAAGCGGCGGCGCAGTTCTTCGAGAATGCGGCGGACCCGCTGCACGTCGATCTCGCCGGGAATCCTGACGCTCGAATCCTGGCCGAATTCCCGGCCACGCAACGGCCGTCCCAGCGGATCGGTTTGGTTGCCGCCGCTCTGCCGGTTGCCCGCCCGACTGCCCGGACCATCCTCGCCCTGCCCCTCGCCCTCGCCCTGCTGCATGGCTTCGGCAAGGCTCCGGGCGCCCTTGCGCAGCGCTTCAAGCGCGCGGCCTTGCGCATCGACGGCACCCTCGGCATTGCCTTCGCCAAGCCGTCCGCGGGCGTCACCCATGGCGGAGTCGGCCTGACCCAGGCCATTCTCGCCATGACCCTGGTCGGCCGGCGATCCTTGCTCGCCGTCCTGACCCGACCTGTCACGCTGAGCCGGTCCCATTCCGCGTCTGGCAAGCTCCTGCTGCAACGTCCTCAGTCGGTCTTGCAGCGCCTGCTGGTCCTGCTGCAAGCCATCCATCGCGTGGTGGCCGTCCTGGCTGTTGTCGTGCATGCTGTCGCGCCGGGAGTCCTGACCCTGTTTATAGGTCCTGTCGCGCAACTGCTGCTGCTTGCGGATCATGTCGCCGAGTTCATTCAGCGACTGCTGCAGGTCCCCGTCCTCGCCCTGGCCAGGCTGCGCCATCTGGAGATTTTCGAGCATCTGCTGCAACTGCTCGAGCAACTGCCTGGCGGCGTCCTTGTCGCCGGAGCGCGACAGCCGCTCCATGCGCTCGATCATGTTGTCGAGGTCGCGCTGACTCATCACGCGGGTGTTGCGATCGAGCGGACGCGCCAGTTGCTGCGGATTGTCGCGCATCTGTTCGGCCAACTGCTTCAGGTATTTGTCCAGCGCCGCACGCAGGTTCTCGGTGAGCTTCTTGATCTCCTCGTCGCTCGCGCCACGCTCCAGCGCCTCCTTCAGCGCGTCCTGCGCCGCACGCAGTGCCTTGTCGACGTCGGTGATATTGCCGTCCTCGATGCTGACCGCGAGCGCCCAGAGGTTGCCGACGACCTCGCGCAACTGAGCGTCGATGCGCGCTTCCTCAAGCTGCTTCGTGACGCTGTAAAGGCCGAGATACTCCCCCACCTTTGGGGTGAAAACCTCGGGCGCGATCAGAAGCGCATCGAGCGCCGTATGGACCTGCCTGCTCTGATTGGCGTCCAGCGCCAGGATCCGGCGTTGCTCGATCAGCGCGCGAGCCAGCGGTTTGGTGAACACACGTTCCGGCAGGCGCAGGTCGAACGGCTCGCTGTGTCCCTCGTTGCCCGCGTCGTCGCGCGCGCTCAGCGTCAGAGTCACATCGGCGCCGGCATAGGGACTCTCGCTCAGATCCTTGACAGTCTGTCCGATCCCGCTGCGGGGCCTGGCGTTCGGCAACACCAGCGCGAACTGCGGCGGATCGAACAGCGGACGCGGGGTCACGCCGTTCTTTGCGGAGGGCTCGGTCCGACCCGAAAAGACCGCGTGGGCTTCGGTCACGCCGTAGTCGTCCTCCACGCGATAGGACAGTTGCAGCAATCCACGGGCCTGACGTTCCGGATGTTTCGCCAGCGATATGGCCGGGACGCGATCGGGGATCGCATTGAATGTCCATTTCGGCTGCCCCGAGGGCGCACGCACATGCGCCGCGCCATCCGTTGCGATGATGAAGTGCCGCTCGTTCGTGCCTTCGGGAGCGTTATCGACCGGAGCCTTTTCAGTCACTCCGCCGCTGATCGCGACATCGAGGCTGCTTCCGCTCGAACGAACGATCAGCGTGCTGCCCGCCGGGACCGGCAGCGCGGCATCGGACGAGCCCGCATCCTTGTTCGTCGCCGACAGGATGACCGGAGGCTTGCCGGTATAAGGCGGCGGCGCGACCCAGGCGTCGACCCTGACATTGGCCGGGTTGAGCATGCCGTTCAAATCGAACGCGGCGGCCACCCGCTCGGCTCGTTCGCCCCCGGCGGCGATATAGGTCGCGATCATCAGCACCATCACCAGCGCGCGCAGCGCCCAGCGATCATGCATCGGCAGACGTGGTGACGGCAGCCCGGCGCGGATGCGCTCGAGCGAGGCCAGCGTGCGCGCGCGCTGCGCCTGCCACAATGCCAGCGCAACCGGATCCCGTGTCGCGACAGTATCGACAAGCGCGGTCACCGGCCGATGGCGCAGCCCGGCGCTACGGTCGAGCCGGCTCAGCCCTTCCTCGCGGCTCGGCCAGCGAAACCTGACAGCGGGCGCCACGGCGGCCAGCGCCAGCACAACAAATGCAGCCAAAGCGACGGCGCGTCCCGTCGCCGGCAGTTCGAGCCACAGCCCCGCCCACGATACCGCAAGGAACAGTCCGGCGACGCAGAGCAGCCGCGCCAGGTGCGGCCAGGCTCTTTCCCATGCGATCGCCCACCTTGCGCGCCGCAAGGCTCGCGCCAGGCCAAGCCCCGCCGCGGGCTCGCCGCGGTCCTGACCGGATGGATCTGGGATTACGCCGTTCAACAAACTCTCCGGACTGCTGGAGCCATTCTGACTGAATCAAAGCCGGGCTCCAGCTTTTTGTTTTGAAGCGAAGAGATCCCGTTTTCGCCCGAAAACGCTGGAAAACAGCATCCTATCACGGCGGCGGCAATGAGGCATCGGCGCCGGACCGCGACGGCTCACCCTGCCGGCGCAGTGCGCTCGTCGCCCCACCCCAGACCAAACTGATCAAGCCCTTCCGCGAGAAAATCGCTCACAAGCGGTTCGCCGAGCAGATAACTGGCCGTCCGGGAGTTGTGTCCTTCTGCGGCCTCGCGCCGCAAATCCGTCCATTCATCGATCGAGCCATCGCCCCGGCCGAGCCGCATCAGCGCGACCAGATCGATCTGCTCATCCTCGGACAGCGAATTGATGAACCCGGTGATTTCGCGAACCACCGGGTCGTCACCATTGTCGGTCAGCACATCGATCATGTTGTCGTCGGAGGCGTTTGAACCGGAATCCGGGTCCGTCGACGCCTCCTTGGCATCGAACTCGCGAGCTTTCTCGATCAGAAAACCGACCTTTTCCGGCGAAATGACAAGATCCGGCATTGCGATCCTCCTTTGTTCGGAACGCCAACGCAAAGGCTGCCAGGTTGATCCCAATCACCGTGATGTGAGGCAAATTGCGAACGAGATTTCTCGAACCCAAATGGCCTCGCAATCCGATGCTCCGGCCATCCTTGCGAAACCGGGCGAATGGTTGTCGAATGCAGCCTGGTAAATGTTCCATGAACAGCCAAGACCAGAGCACAAAGTCGAAGGGCGCGATCGGCGCTTGAGGCATTTGACAATGAAGCTGATTTTCTCGCCCACCTCGCCCTTTGCCCGCAAGGTTCGCATCGCCGCCATCGAGCTTGGGCTGATCGACACCATCGAACTGGTGCCGGCTGCCTTTGCGCCGGGCAAGCCCAACGACGACTATTCGCGCAACGTCAATCCGCTGAAGAAGCTGCCGGTGCTGATTCTTGACGACGGCAGCGTGATTCTCGATTCCTATGTCATCGTCGAATACCTCGACGAGATCGCAGGCGGCGGGAAGCTGATTCCGGCATCGGGTCCGGCGCGCTGGAAGATCAAGACGGATCATTCGATCGCGCAAGGCATTCTCGATTCCATGGTGCTGTGCCGCTACGAAAAGGCGGCGCGCCCGAAGGAGTTCTACTGGCAGGCTTGGGCCGACGATCACTGGCATCGGGTTTGGACCGGCATGGCGCATTTCGACAGACAGAGCGACCTGCTGTCGCGACCGCTGGATGTCGCGCAGATCGCGCTGACCTGCGTGCTGGGCTACGCCGACTTCCGTTTTGCGGATAGCGGCTGGCGCGAGGCTTATCCGAACCTCGTCGCATTCCAGGACAAGATGATGCAGCGTCCTTCGGTGAAGATTTCGGCGCCGCCCCCGGCGTGACAAGGTTCAGGCGTGACAGGGTTCACATGCTGACCGACCGGCCGCTTCCGTCCGAACGGTTCAGTCGAACAGGCTCGGCGTGTAGTTGACGGCCGCACCCTCGATAGCGAGCATCTTCAGTTTGGTGGCGACGCCGCCGTTCGCCGAAAAACCTCCCGGCTTGCCGCCGGCGGCGAGCACGCGATGGCACGGCACCACGATCGGACACGGATTGCTGCCGAGTGCCTGACCGACGTCGCGCGACAGTTCGACGCCGCCGAGCCGCTTGGCGATCTCGCCATAGGTCATGGTCCGGCCCGGCAGAATCGTGCGGGCGATGTCATAAACATCGCGGTGGAAATCGGGAACGCCGTCGAGATCGAGCGCCACGACGGACAAATCCCTCGGCTTGCCATCGAGCAATTCGATCATGCCGTCGATCGCGGATTGCACGCGGGGTGGCGGGGTTGCCTCCGCGAGTTCGCCATAGCGCTGACGAATGCGGGTTCGGGTCTTGTCCTCATCAGGCAGCGGCAGTTGCACCGCCCGGATGCCGCGCCCGGTCCAGACGACGCCGCATGTACCGATCGCGGTGTCGAACAGCGCAAACTTGCAATCCTTCGCATCTTCGCTCATGGGCCGCTCCGTCTCCAGGTCCCCCTCGTCGGAAATCTAGGTTTGCAGGACGCTGCAATCCACCCGGATTCCCACAGGATACCTGTCGAGCGCGACGGAACGGTCTTCGGCTCTCGCGGCTTCCGGCGGACCGAATTTTACGGTGTGACGGCGCGTTCCATCGCCACTTCGGCCTTGAGGTGGTCGATATCGCGGTAGATCGACGAAACCGCGAGCACGCGTCCCTTGTGCCTGTAACGCAGCAGGCAATCCCTGTCCGCGACGCTGCCGTCGACCTCGATATCGTCCCACTTCAACGCGTGGCCGGCATAGTTGATCGGCACGTCGTAGTGCTGACTCCAGAAGAACGGCACCGCGTCGAACTTTTCGCGGTGTCCCAGCATGTTGCGCGCGGCGACCTGGCCCTGACGCTGCGCCACCACCCAATGCTCGACGCGGATGTTGTCCCCGGAATAAGGGTCCGGCCAGCGCGCGATGTCTCCGGCTGCATAGATACCGGGCGCGCTGGTTTCGAGGAACGCGTTGACGAGCACGCCGCGGTCGATCTTCAACCCCGCTTTTTCGGCAAGCTCCAGGCGTGGTTTCACACCGACGCCGAAAACGACGAAATCGGCATCCAGCGTTCCGCCGCTGCCGAGCGTCACCTTCTGCTCGCCGATCGCGGCCACGGTGTCTTCCAGATGGAAGATCACTCCATGTTCCTCGTGCAGCGCGCGGACGAAATCGCCCATCTCCGCGCCGAGGATGCGTTCCATCGGCCGCAATTCCGGCGCGACGACATGGACTTCGATATCGCGGGCCCGCAACGACGCCGCAACTTCAAGGCCGATGAAACTCGCGCCGATGACAACCACCCTACTTGCCGACTTCGCCGCCTCGATGATGGCGCGGCAATCCTTGAGCGTGCGCAACGTATGGACATGCGGCAGGTTGGCGCCGGGAATCGGCAGCCGAAGCGGCTCGGCGCCGGTCGCCAGCAACAGCCGGTCGTAACCGACGGCGCCGCTCGTGGTCGTGAGCTGGCGCTTATCCGGATCGATGGCGCTAACGGTCGTGCCCAGCCGCAAATCGATGCCGGCCTGCTGGTAGAAATCATCGGGGCGGAGCGGCAGCCAATCCTCGGGCGCGGAGCCGGCGAGATAGTCTTTCGACAGGTTCGGCCTGTCGACCGGCGCCGCATCGTCGCTGCTCAGCATCACGATGCTGCCCTTGTAGTCCTGGCGGCGCAGCATTTCGGCGGCGGCAAAACCGGCCGCGCCGCCGCCGACGATCACGATCTTTTCGGGGTGATCAGGCTTGGCGATCTTCCGCGCGGGCTGCTCGCGTTTTCCGCGAACGAAGATCCGGCCGTCGCGCTGCTCGACCTCCCAGACGTCGAGCGCGTTGAAGGCGGGAGCGCAGGTCGCCTCGCCGGTGCGCAGATCGAAGCAGGCATGATGCCAGGGACAGCGGACGGTGCCGTCGACAACGAGCCCGTCGGCAAGCGGTCCGTGATAGTGGCTGCAATGCGCATCGATTGCGAAAATCTCGGAACCTTCGCGCACCAGCAGGATCTCCCGGTCCCCCACATGGCCGACCAGCTTGCCCTCCTTGAAAGCGCCGGGATCAACACCCTGCGTCAGGTCCGGTCCGCTCGGTTGAGACTGCTCCTCAGCCATTTATCTGGTCCTCCGTGGTTACGCGGCCGCCGGATGCGAGCCCATGCGGACATTCGCGATCCGCTCCACACGGTTTCACACCGACGCGGATACGGCAAGTTGACCTGTTAAGAGCGAACGGAGCGGAAAAGGTTCCGCGATGCAAAGGAGTTGCGTCGCGCCCGGCGAACGTCGCCGACTGCCGCGCCTTTTCCGCAGCAGGATTCTGATTCAGGATACTTTTTCAAGCGAAGCGCGTCCTCGGGACTGATCCGAGGTGGTTACGGCTAGAAATGCTAACGGAATGAACCGCTCGGTCATGGCCGGGGCACGACACTGAACCGATGCGGCCTGTCGTCGCCGACTTTCACGCGAGCCGGCATTCCGCGCGGCGACTATGATCTTCCGGCACCGCGAGGTTGAATTAATCGTCCTCGGACTCCGATAATGCGCCAGCGAGTTTGTCGTAGTATTTGGCGACAAGATCGATATTGCCTTTGTTCTCGATCACCGGCGGCGGCGTCTGCAGCGCCACATTCATGTCATCGAGCGCCTGCTTCTTTTCCTTGGCTGGCATCTTGGTGTCGGCCTGCACCGCGGCAATCTGCCGTTTCAAAACCTCCTGCACGCCAATGTATTTCTTGGTAGCCGGATCGAAACCGCCGAGCACGAGACTGATGTTGTCGATTACGTTGTTGTATTCGGCGTAGCTTGCAAAGCCCGATTTCTTCGCGATCGCGTCGAGCTGCGCGATGGCCTTCGAATCCGGTTTCACATTCGGATTGTCCGGCAGCTTGTCGTCGAGCGCATCCATGTCCTTCTGGGCCGCGAGCACGCCCTCGATCTGCTTCTCGGTGAGCGCGATCTGCTTGATCGGCGCATCGGCGGGCGGCGCAGCTTCGGCCGGCGCGGGAGCAGGTTTGGCCTGCGCGAAGGCGTTGCCGGCCGAAACAGCACTGGCGCACAGGGTGAGACCGGCAACAGCGATCCCGATGAAGGTGGAGCGAACGACGTCGCGCATGTGTTTCTCCTCGGCTTGGCGTTGTTCACGATTCGCGCGGATGAAATGACGGCATGAGGCTATGGGGCCCGAAATGAACGGCCTGTGAACCGGCCGATTCTGGCGACCGATCATCGCCGATCGATACCAGCGCGTGGCACGCAAGCGATGGAACATA
>ERZ778027.1781-NODE-1781-length-32454-cov-11.655113_pt1 | contig 32454 bp, 43 predicted proteins | sample MGYA00375757_ERZ778027 | MGnify/ENA primary metagenome ERZ778027 (study PRJEB29350, sample SAMN05389817) | bioreactor metagenome | isolation source: Ammonium sulfate bioreactor | place: South Africa: University of Cape Town | collected 2014-02-18 ...
TTTTTTTTTATTTCAAAGTGAGTTATCATTGATTAGTCATATCATTATTAAAAATTTCCACAACGAATTCATCGACAATAGCCGATGAATATGGAATACAAGTATTCGTTGTTTCTAATCTTCGTCGAAAATAATTTATACAATATGGTTTCGTTAATTTTACATGTGGATCATGTGCCATCATGGAAAAAAATTCAGGTGCATGTTTTCGTGCAAGAATAAATAATGATTCAATGCCCGACGATCGAAAACAGATACCTAACAACTCAAAACTGACTCGCATCATACATGCACATACTGAATATTTATAGGTATCAGATTTCAGATGATACGCTACGGCTGCAGTGCCCCAAACATGTGCCATTTTGTGTATACATGAGAACTGTTTCGCTTGATTACCATACTCGTTGAAATATCGACCAATATCATCCAGGATCTGAAACAATTGAATATGTGGATATTTTTGAAAGAAATCAGTTCCGCTATCAAACAGAAAGAGATTTAGCGCAACATAGAGACTATTTGCATGTTGAATTGTATGTGAATCGAGACGATGAGCATAGGAAAGTAACCATTGAGCGCCATGAATTGCTAAATCAGGATTGTATGTACACTGCAGAACAATCTGTCGCCAAATGATACGACATTGTTCTGAAGTTGAATTTTCAATAGATAATTGTCGAAAAAAATCATCGTCTTTTGTTAAATCTAGAGAAGAAAATACATCGATTGAATAGACATTTATTTTTCGAAAATGAATCAAATTCACTAGAAGCTTGTTGTTGTTGATTTTGAAGAAGTTGAGATTGAAAATCAGATTGAAATTTTAATTTCATCAAAATATCTTTTGTTTTCGTTCGTTTTCGATCTCGTTCAGCTATTCCGCGAGGATTCGTTACCACATCTAGCGTCTTAGTAATAATTTCTGCTTGTTGTAAATAACTATAAGCTTGATTATTATGTCCACTTGTTTGATATGCTTCTGCACATATCAGATATACATTAAATGCTATATCACGATTGTATTCATCTTTTCGATGTAAATACATTCGTACGAGCGATTGACAAATATCAATCGATGCACGTTTATTTGTATGAGTATACATCCACACTTGAAGTGCATTAAAATCTTGAAGAGTGACGTCATTTGGATATTTGCCAATAAAAATGGTGACACGTGAAGAAACATTAAGGGGATTGGCATTTACGATAATGCTACGAAACAGTGTATATTTATTTTTTTTACTAGGAGAGAAATAAAAATTTACGTCGTGTTTTGAAAGTTGTTAATTGGCGTAAACGTTGTAAGAGCTTGTCCTAAAATTGGACTTTGTGAACGAAAATGACCATCATACTCAATAGCATCGATTGAATCGTTATCTTTACAAAAAGAACGTAGTTAAATACAAAAATATGGTTTTATTATTCTTTATATTGCCTCACCTGTGTTACGGATGTTATTTTCATTTGACATACTTAATAATATTCTATAAATCAAAAGAAAAAGAAAAGAAATTGAATATAAAACAACCAAGGGAATGTTTTTTTTTATTATAATAAACCCATTGTATAATCGATACAAAATAGAGTATGTTTCTTTTGCAAGTTATTTATATATAGTAGGCATTTATTTTAACAACGAAAAAAAAACACTGAGAATGTCATGCTTTTTGAAAATTTCCTAGGAAGAGTTTTATGAAAGGCGCAATTCGATTAAAATTTTTTTCTATGATGAGCAATGAACTTGATGATATTCTTCTCAATAAAGATGAATCTAATTCAACAATAGTCGTTTTTGGACGTGATCTTTCATCGTATTTAATAGCTCTAATATTAAAACAGCATGGACATCAAGTAGCGATTGTTAGTCAATCAAATGCACTAGTAATGACTGATCTATGTGAATTTATTTCGATGAAATATCTGTTCGAAACAGCAGAACGTATTCGATCGATCCGATCATTGAAAACCAAAGGCATAGAAATCGAATTTGATTCGAATTGGCAAAAATTAACTGATGACTGTAAACAGGAATTTATTGATAGGAAACAGAAATTACAACAAGAAATCGTAGAAAAAAATATACCGATCTACGAAGGTAAAATTGTTATGGTTGAAGATCATATTCTTCGGATTATTACTGATGGTACGAAAATAATATACGTAGATTTCTTATGGATTTTCTTTTATTAAAGATGAATCAACACAGATTGCTATTCTACGAACGAAATACGTCATTGTTGGAAGTGATATTTGTCGATCAATGATGAAAAATAATCATAATCGAGCTTTGAACAAACTAAATGATATCATTCAGTTAAACCAATTGCCGAAGGTATTTAAATATTATACGTGATTATTTTTTTTTGTTCTAAATTTTTCGTGAAGAGTTTAATAGTTATTGGTGGTGGTACACTTGGATTGTCAGTAGCTTCTTGTTTAAAAGAATTTGGATGTAATCATGTGACGATTATTGAACGACAAACTCATTGTCTTATGGATATCAACGATATCGATCGAGAATTAGCTGCATATATCGAATCAATATTAATCAAACAAGAAATTGATATTGTTACAAATTGTACTGTTCATTCTTTGAAGTAATGAGAATTCTAGTTAATCCCACAGATTTTTGTAAGATCTTTTCTTAGAGCTGATTGTGAATTTATAGCTGTTGGTACAAAACGAAAACTATGTTCTATACAAACGACACCAACAATATCTATCATTCAATTGATTGAAAAACTTTCCTTTGGTCGACAAGTACAAATAGCAACTACACTTACACCAATAATTCCAATTGATTATCAACGAGTCAAAAGTATCTGTTCAATGGAACAAGGTATTAGCATTGCATATCGAACCATATGCAAATGTTTCGGTTGTCCAACACCGAATTTTTCTATGCCTTCATTTGTTTACACCGTACCTCCGTTATTAATTCTTGGTCAAACACATATACCAGCGGATAATATGTTCATTTGTCGTATTTCTGTTCCGCCAACTTTAAAATATGCGATTGACACACCTCATCAAGGTGAATCGTGTTTTCTATTGAATTAAAAGTCTACAATGTTTAACTATATAGGTTTCGGTAAATTTTGGATATCTCGAACACGACGAACTCTCTGTGGAGTTCAGTTTATCAGTGAACATGCGTCGATGTTCGGCAAAGCATTTGGCATTCTTATTCGTAATCAATTATCGTTGGGCGATATCTGTACTCGAATTGAACTACCTGGCTCAGTTGGTGAAGCGGTTCAACTGATGATCAAACAAGTTCTCCATCATATTTCTAATTAAAAAAGACATAGGAATCTGTAGTTTCTGACGCCACCTATAGAAAAGCTAAAAGAATACTGATGAATAACATTGATATAACATGGACTGAAGAATCGTCTGACATCAAATCAATAATTTTATTCGTTTGCTAACATGAATAACAATTCCATTGCTCGCTCATGCGACACATTTGTTGTTTTACCACCGCTAACTGACTCCAATTTTCATATATTCGGTAAAAATTCTGATCGTCCAACAAAGGAAGTTCAAGAAGTTATATTAGTTTCCAATGAACATACCTCAGAAAATAAAAAATACGTTCACGTACGAATCAGCACACATTTTTGTTGTATTTAACTTACTTTCTTCCTGAATTTCAGTGTACACATATAGAAATTCCGCAAGTATCGACAACCTATCGATGCATTCTATCAAAACCAGCATGGTGTTGGGGCGCTGAAATGGGTGCGAATGAGCACGGAGTTTGTGTTGGTAATGAAGCTGTTTATTCGAAATTAGATTACGATGGACGTGAAAATGCGTTAACTGGTCTCGACATCGTTCGGTTTGTTTGCTTGCTTTTAATCTATCAATTGAATTTGATGTTCAATTTCTTCTCTGTAGACTTGCGTTAGAACGTGCGAAAACTGCTAAATTAGCTGTTGAAATCATTGGTGATTTAGTTGAAACGCATGGTCAAGGTGGAACGTGTCACGATCCAACATCGAACACACCATCAGGTTATGATAACAGTTTCCTTGTTGTCGACGGTACCGAAGCTTGGGTTGTCGAAACATGTGATCGAGTTTGGGTGGCTAAACAAATCAAAGGTGATTTTCTTGAGTTTTTTCTCAATCTACTTGAAGAAGTTTTGTGTTTTTAAGAAGGTTTTTGTAATATTTCAAATATTTATACAATTGGAGATGATTATACACTTCAATCGAAGAATTTAGAAAGTTTTGCTCAAGAAAAACAATTCTGGAATGGTGGTACAGGCAAATTAAACTTCAAACAAACATTTCAACATTCGACAACATGCAGTCGTTTGACAGCCGGCCGAAAATTACTCGAAGATCTAACTAAAAACGGTAATTTCTCCGTTTTCGACATGATCTCAATTCTACGTGATCAACCATCGGGAATCTGTATGACCGATGAAACCGATCATGGTTATGCTTCAACAGGCTCTCAAGTATCTGTTCTCGTACCCGTCAGTAACCAAAAATCCGAAATCGATGCTTGTCATTTCTTTACTGCAACACCAAATCCACAAGTTTCTCTTTTCAAACCATTCATTTTCTCAGCTAAAGTCGAATTAGGTCCGTTAACTGTCTCAACACCATCGGAAATCTCATCCGAACGTCTTCATCCATTGTATTCTGCACATAAAAAAGCCACACGTGAACAATTAGAAGATCAACGTTTGAAAGACTTCGAACACGAAGGTATCATGGAAATCATGGGTAAATTAAAATCCTCGAATGAAACCTCTGCCGATACATACGAAACATTGTTTCACGATGCTGTCGACGCTGAAATCGAACTACTTCGCGAACAAAAACAAAAGAAACGTTCATAAATTTAAAAACAAAAACGCTATTTATCCTAGCTTTTAACCTACATTAGTTCTTTATCGGATTTCTTAATCTTAATAAACGATATGATCAGATATTCTATCACTACTCATAAAAACAAAAGCGAAATGAACATTGCTCGAAGTCAAACAGATAACTCATCATTGTCAATAGATAAATACAACACAAGATCTTATCAATCCATCACCAAACACACTTGTTGTTGTTTTTTTTTCTTTCTTGAAAATGACAAACTTTATATTTTTATTGAACATAGGGCAAACAAACAACAAATAAGCAGACGAAAAATCTTTTTGTCTTTCGACTAATTTTGAAACACAATTACAAACAACATCCATTCTCCCGCTGATCGTTCTTTCGTTTGACTAGGAGGAGATTTCTTGTCGTTTTTATTTCATGTAAATTCCATCGTCGGCATCGTGTTCAGTGAAATCATTGTTGGTTGATGATTCGCAACAACAACATAAACATCGACATGTAACTAATCGTTTAAAACATAAACGAAAATTTCGACTAAAGATAATTAAAACGAAAAATTTCATTGCTATTTGAAAATAGATTAATATCAATGCAAAATCATAGGCGAGAAGAATTTCATTGAAGATACTCTTCGGTATTAATGTTGTTTGTTCACGTAAAAATAATTTACCAAAAAATATGACAAATGAATACGGTAAAACGAAGATTAAGTTCAAAAACGACATGAATACAAAGAATTTACTCATATTTTCTCGTTCGCGTGTTTTCGAATAATTCAATGATGTTTCATGAGGATTTCCATAGTGAATTGTGTAATGTCCATGGCTGCCACCATTGGATGTTAGCAAATAATGATCTTTCTTTCGACATAATGTATATAAGAGCGTACCAAGAAAGACAAATATAGCGAATAATGGAATAAATAAATAGATTATATGAAGAAACCAAAAGTAAATATGTTCATAAAGAAATGATTGACGTAAATATGTTGAACGATAGATTGTATCGAATGATTCCCAAGCAAATAATTGTGGTAGAGAGAAAATAATGCCTAAGAGAACAATGATAAGCATGAGATTTTTCGAATTACAAGGTGAACAAAATAATTTCTCATTGTAACCATTCGATTGTATGGCCGTACATGTATGATCAAGACAACTCATGAGAAACAGCCAAATAATAATAAACCAAAGAACATAGAAGAGATAATTGTAATAGATTCGTTCATTGATAAATTTAGGAATTATATTCGGATAATATTTCGGTATGAACAAGCAAACACCAAGCAGAAGAAAGAGCAGATCGAAAAATGTTTGAGTAAATAAATATCCTTTCGATGTCATATAAACATTTTGAAGTAATGTTAATAAAGTTAATAAACAGAAACAAATTCCTGTTAAAATTATGACTGGATATGCATAGTAAAGAATATATTCAATGGATGATATCCATTCAGGAGAAATAATTGTTGGAATTAATACTGATGAGATTGTTGAGGTACTAGGAACGGATAATGATGATGATGATGAGACTTGACTATGACTTTCGAATTCGTATCGATCCATAGATAAATCTGTCTGAAATAAATGAATCATGAGAATAGATTTTGATTAACGATAAGGAAAATCGTCTGTTCTATGTCGCTGTTCATTCACCTGTTGGGTAATCGATTGTTCGTTTAGTTCGAGCAAACGAGCGTTTTAGAAATATTTAAGCCACTCGAGACAATCGACTAGTAGAACGTAGAGAGATGCCCCTAAGGATCGTACAATCCAATGCTCAATCAATTCTATTTCTCATTTTCTCACGATACTTTACATCGAATAATTCATCAACAGAGAAGCAATTCTTACTTGTATTTTGATAATATTTCGAAAATCACATTACTATCATTGTCTCGGTCAAACTCAGTAGTTAGAACTAAATGTTACACTCTCTATATCTGTCTATATATTTCTTTTGTTATTGCTTGCCGAACCTTCGATGCAAATGTTCATCTATATACATATGCAGCTGTCTATCTCACACATATGCATTCATTTTTTCTTCTTCTCCCTTCGTCTTTACTTTTTACGTCGATAGAGATGCGGCACTGCCACTCGGTCTTTTCATTCTTCTTTTCTCCTTCGTATTTTTTCTCTTTCGACCGATGAGCGCGCGTGTTGGTCACAAGCTAACTTCGGTCCAAACAATTTTATCTTCAAACTAGAGAGAAAAGAAGAAGAAGAAAAAAGAGAGAGAAAGAAAAGAGGGAAGAAAGACAGCGGTCATGAGGTTGCACTAAATTAACGCGTCTATGCGAATATGTATGCGCATATGTATTGATTGTTGTTGGTACGAACTAACGAGAACAAGACGTTCCGACTAAAGTCATATCTTTTTCTCACTCATTTATCTTTTGGACTATTTATCATTTGTCTTCTCTTTCCATTTGATCGATCTATTGATAATCAATGCGAATGAATTGAAGCAATCAAAAATCAATAGGAAACACACTACCGTTGTCTTCTGTCGTCTTTCTCTTACTATTGTCATTCTAATCAAAAGGAATCAGACAAAGAAGACGAAGAAGAAACGAGATCTATATGAATTCATTGATCCAGAATATCGACATTAAGTCGATGATGCAACCACGAGCTTTATATAATGAGGTTAAATATGATCGCATTTCGAAATATCTCACTATTCGTGATTTTTTAAAAATATGAACAATTTTAATAGGTTTCATAGATATCGATTTCAATGTAAAATTGTTGATCTTTCATTAGTATATGTATATATACACGTATTAATCCAGTGACATACGTACATAAATTGACAGACATATCAACCTAGAATAAACTTTTGTTCATTGTTATTACCATTCTTTTGTTAGTTGAACACATACTTAGATATTCATTTTCGTCGAAAAAAAAACGACGCGATGACAAAGGTTTCTTGTCGATATTATGCGTGCTTATGATTGTCAAAATCAAACTTATTGAAGATAGTACTTGAGAACTATTTGTAAGTTTTCTTTTGGCGTTCATAATCATATAAATGTTCGTTTATTTTATGATGTTTGTTCAAAACGATCTTCTGTTTGAATAAGATAGCAATTAATTTTTCAAAAAGAAACTGTGCAACATCGATATCGTCAAGTACCCCGTTCTTTTTGTTATATAATCAGTTTGATGATCTTGAGATAAAGGTGAAGCTAATCGAACTTTCTTTTTTGTTTCAAAATGAGAATTTCGATATAATCGATTGTATTGTATGTGCAAAACTAAACGTGTACTTAAGTACAATTGCGAAAAGTATAAGATTTCTTTCTCTTTTTTTATTACAAAATAATTGTCATGTTCGTTATTCATTTATTTTTACATAGTTGAATAAAACAAAAGAAAGACTCAGATCGAGGCTTGTGTTAATTTGCAGTCAAATTACAAATCTAATTAGAAAGCTGAGATTTATTTTGTAATATTCGAAAGATCATTAAATATAATCTATTTAGCATTGAAATTGTCACAGAGAATTATTTATTTATATCTTCGTTTAATCTACATATATTTTATTACATAATTCAATGACCAGAAATGTTTCTTAGCACAGATGTAACTGTAGATTAGTAATGCTATCGACATGCATTGTTAAGTGCGTGAATCATAAAAGAAAGTACTGTGGCATTTTATTAGCTGTCTGACCATCATTAGTGGAGAAATTGAGGGTGGGTGTGGAATGAAAGACTCGAATTTGTTCAGCTAGAATTCGTTCAAAAGGAAATTGTCTGTTTCTTTCGCAATCTTAAGTACAAACAGAAGGTACTTTAAAAAGCTTCGTGACATCGTTCGACGTGTATAATTACACTTGATTCTAATTATCTATTCGATATTTTTCAAGAGTATTTTGAAAAAACAACTTCTTTAGTTATATAAAGTATGATAATTATTTTTCTACATCATTTATTACGCATAAAGCAGCAACATTTGACGTAAATAAAAGTTTTCGGCGAAATTTAGTCGAAAGAAATTATCGTACTATTGCCAATCATTTGTAACAAAAAAGGCGAACTGATGAAATATTTCTCTGATAATCTTTTGTGAAAGACGAATTTTCAATTATATCAACAATCAAGTAATTCCACATCGGAATTATTCCCATTTGCGTATGACGCCTAAACTTAGCAATCAAATATAGAAGATGATTATAGTCATTGAAAATAGAATTTGTATATTTACAAGTGAATTAGTAAGTTGTGACGTGATTTGATTGGTGAGTGGGATGAGTTCATCAGGTTGTTTTGCCTTCATCGTTTTTGTCTCTTTAGTTCGTAATGTTTGATTAGCTTCTACGCATGATTCAGCATCATCGTCATCAATAATATATTTAGAAATGTCGGCTTCATATTGTGCCACTGTTTGATAATTTCGAATGCTTCACAATCATAAACAAAATTAATTATTTATTCATAAGTTTTCTCTCTCTATATATCTCTGAATACCTTTGATTAAATAATCGTTTAATATTCATGAATGTTAGCCATGTTTGAGATTGATTTCGATTCATAGAAATTATCGTTTATTTATTTGAAGACTAAGGAAAAACTACAGGATAGATACGACAGAATAGAATTCGTTAGAAAAAAATTGTTTTTTTTTTATAATTTCGTATATAGAAATTGTTTCTATGGTAATCGTAGAAATTTGTTTGTTTTTTTGCGTGCTTGTTTTTTTTTCTAACCAAGAAGATTACTTACGCATAATTTGCTGTTGAACGTCAATGTATGCACCTCGTCTAAGCGTTCTATGCGACAATGGAGGAAATGAAGTGCGTGGTGTTCGTGACAAGACAATCTCCCAATCGCCGATGAAAGTTCTTGCCTCTTGGCTATACTCGGTAGAAACGCGTAGGGTTTCTGAATCACTATGACCTAAGACGAACGATGGGAATAGAATCATTTACTAGCTTGATTTATGTTGAACTCACAATGGGTACATGAATCTCGAGGAGCGAGAAAATAATCACGATTGAAATATAATTGTGTAATTAATTTTGGATAACCATCAGCAGTGATATTGAAATGAATATGAGCTGGACGATAACCATTATCATAATAATCTTTCAATGAGATGAAAAAAAAAGGAGAATCATTTTTTTTCGTACTCAGTAGCATTGAAGCTCTTACGGCCTGGAATTATAGTTATTATGCGAAATCGACCGTTAGCATCTGTCATGAAAACACCTCTGCAAAGCCAATCAGTAGAATCTTTTCCACTTGAGTAGACACCGTTTGAATTTGCCTAGAAATGCGAAAGAATGCTGTTATTAGTAATAAATTAACACGAATGTTTTCCTTTCTTTTTACCTGCCAAACATCAAGTTTTACATTGGCAATGCCACGAGTGCATTTCGACTCATAATCAACAACTTGTCCTGTGAGAATCAGTCGCTCACCCATCGGTGAATCAAAACAAAGTCGATTTTGTGACATTGGCGCCCCAGATAAATAGTACGGACCCAGAATATCAGATTGAGTTAGCTGACATGCCTGTAGGGCATTGATAATACTCGTATTTATCGTATACATGCATATCACTATTAAGAATATCTTTACTTTCAGCTGAATAAGTTCAGAAATCATGCCTGGCTAATTAATTTTTTTTTAAGACTCGTCTGTATCAGCTGCTTATTGTTTTGGTTAACCGTAAAATATCACGATGAAACTGAATAGATGACCGATTTTATATGACATTGTTGTCTGTGATTTTAATGGAAAAAGCTCCTCATGCGTTCATCGTATCTCTTGATCTCCGTGTGAAATTCAAGATTTTCTCTTGAGATAAGAACTAACGATTTTAATGGCGAATTTATTTCTACACAATTTATCTCTATTTTCAGTCAACCAAATGATAATTATATGAGTTGTGAGAAAAAAGATAAATTTTATTTTCGTCTTTTCTCAGGCAAATTCTATATGCATCATTATCATCATCAATATAATTCTCATTTGATACAATCAATCAAGTATTATAAAAGAATAGTCATGCGTAATGTCGTATCTCCGTTGAAAGAAATGTTCTTGCTCGACAATACTTAGTTAATTACAATATCAAACAGAACTGCTGAGTTGTTTCTATTTCAAGAAGAAAAAAAAGTATTTCTATGCAAGAAAAAACGAGTCAAATTTATCAAAGTAAACAGATGAAATTTTGATTTTAAAATTTTCATAATTTAGAGCTGAGATGTCCTTGGGGATTCATAAAAACATTTTTTAAATATCATTTATTTGAAAATCAAGGCGCAGCATTATTACATCTGTCTGCTATGACAAGCAATATTCTTCATCAAACTAATGAATCGAATCAGTAGAAATATTTTACGATGTTATATAACATAAGTGGAACATCAAATGAAGAGAATAAAATAGATTCTCGAGTTTTTTTTATGGAAAAGTTTTCTTTCACCCTGTTTAATTTCCTTTTCTTATATTATGATGAAGATTGTGAAGTAATCATTTTTTTAACTATTTTTAATGTTGAATGCACATAATCCATAATTATTTCGCTTCTCTAGTTCAATACTGATTATCGTCTCAACGAGAACCACTTATGTTTTTCGGGAGTTCGTTCTTGAGACATAAGAACGAAGAGAATAAGTAACTAATGAGATTAGTCGAAAAGAGAAAAAACAACAAAAAAGAATAACTAATGGAATTTGTTTATTATTTTTTGTCGAAATTTATTTAAATCGATCGCGACGATCGATGTCGATTATTATTCCATATGAATATTTTGCTCTGTTTTTCTCGTCAACCATTTAAAATTTGAAATTGGTTTGTTTTCTTTTCTCGATCGACCATCGAGAACTAATGTTGATTTTTGAATTACACAAAAAGCACTTGAATAAAGAGGAAAACGAACATGTAGGCGTCGACCATAAACGTTTTTTGTTTGTTTTGCAATCAATACAAAATGAAACGAAAAAGAAAAGAAAAAATAACGACGACGATTGAAATTCTCTCTCTCTCTCGTTTTTTTTTCATACATTTAAATTATCGAACATTGTTTGAAAAGTAGAAGCAAAGAAAAAAACAAGTTCGTGCCGATAAATACTCGCGTCATATTTTGATTGACTTGTGCGTTGTTTTTCTTCAATATCCCGTTTGTATAAAAGACACAAATGTCTACGACAGCAGCTGCCTCAACGGAAGTATGCGATGGAGAAAATTTAGCTATTATACTGGCGTTATATTGGGTTGTCTACTTGATTATTAATGCTGTCATATTCGCAGCTGCGATGTATGCACTTCGAAAATGTTTTAATGGTATGAAAGGTTCGTCCAAAAAAGACAAAGACAAAAAAGAAACATCAGTCTCTCGAACAAGCAGTCGAATGAGTCTGGTTTCACGTGGCAAACATTAAACTACATTGATGTATTTTGAAAAATGGACTTGTTGATTTATTTTTCTGCCTTTTATTTTGATTGGATTTTTCTTTTTCACACATTGAATGTAACTGCTCCATTGACCTACGAAGATGAATAGTACACAGAAACTTGCATTTCTAATCTATGAAGACGGAAATTGAAAGATGATTTTTTTTCTACATGAATTGAAATGTTTGATAAAGATGGTTCGAACTTATGAGAAAAACATAGAGGAAGTGTTTTGTCGCTTAGATGATAAAAACAAAAAAATAGACTAGAATTGTTCTCTTTTTTTTCCTTCTTCTTCTATCTTTCTATCTCGCGTTTTGACGCGTCTGCATTCTGTTCTTATTTAATATCAAGCGATTTGAATGTGCACATTTGTGAATAGATTCTTTACTAATGACGGTTTTTTATTAGGAAACGACGGACAATAATATCTCGAGAGAGTGAAACAGAGAGGAGAAAATGAAAACGAAAATTATTACGTTGTCAACATGAAAAGAATCGCCAAGTTATTTTGCGTAGATATACACTAGTTGATGATAGAAATAGGGGCTTTAGGCATTATCAGATGGACTAATTTATTTGACATCTCTATTTTCTTTTCATCGAAATTATACGTTAGAAAAGAAGCAGCAGCAGCAACATAGGATAGACGGAAAGCTTTTCTTTTTTAATCTTTTTTATTACGTGCTGCCAGTCTTCTTGTACTGAAGTCTTATGATATTTTTCAGAACATATAATTGTGTTCGACTTAGATTATAGCTATCACGTAGTACATTTAGTTAAATGACAAGCAAACGAAGAACTACGATAATGTATCATTGTCATATTTTGAAACATGATCTTCTGCTTTAGTTTTAGTTTAACATGAGTTCGTTTTTTCTTCTCCATTTATCCTTTTCGCTATCTACTAATCTCAACTAATCTGAAACAGTAGAACATAATCATAGTACATTCTTTTTTGTCATTCGTTTCTCGAAGAGTTAATTAGGTAGATTTATTTTTGTTTTACACTATTTTTAGTTAGTCTACGTGATTTTAAAAATATGAAGGAATAACACAGTTGTCAGGAAAACTATGAAAATCTTGAGTAAAGTCCACTTTATTATTGTGAAAGTAGGCTGAATTTTGTTTTTTCGGTATATTACACTCGATGACAAGCTAAGAAATGAATTTATTATTGATTATATTCCCCTCAATGATTTTTTTTCTTTTGTTTGTATTAGAAGAATAAATATGTCGAGCATCTCGTTCTTTTTTCCTACTAACAGGATCGTATTCTATGTTCGTAATAACCTTTTTTTTTTATTCATGTAACATAACAAATACCGACAGCAGATTTATCCATAGCATGATGGATTTTTATTAACAATTAACCGATATACAATAGGATAGAGAAAGTCATGCGAAACGTATTGTCTACTTACGTCACACATCGCCCTCCAACTTCTCTCGTTGTTTTTTTGTTTTGCTTTATGAATTTTCTACTTCTCTTTCCATTTTGATAGCGTTTTAAACAAAAAATTGCGTTAATTATATTTTTTTTATTACAAAGATAATTCCAAATAAGTGAACACATCATAAAAAATCTCGGTAAATTCTTCTTTTATGTGCCAGCTTACCTCGAGTAAATTTTTTTCATCAATTAAATATTCTGTTTTTGTACCCATTGATTCTTTTAAAAACAAATCATTCATTTTCTATATGCATTTGTAATACTTACAAAAGGTACAAAGAGCACTTATTGTTATTATTGCAAATGTTTTCTAGCAGAAAAAAAAATTCTAGTCGGATGCGTGATTTTTTTCAGATTTTATTATGTGCTTCTTGAAGTTTTGAACTTAAATATGAATATCCCCGAATACAATACTGAACTAATTAATAATATTGTTTCGAATCTGGCAAATGTTGTTCCACGAAATGACAGTTCAATAGCTGCTTATGATTACATTTATGATAGTACCGATCATCAAACGAATTCGTCCGGTGGTTCTCAACATCTCGAAACAATTCTTCAGCAATTATTTTCGAAAATGTCAGATAATCAAACAACTTACAATATTCCATCGAGAAGTTTCTCATCATCAGTATCCTCCTCCTCCTCCTCCTCATCATCATCATCGTCATCATTATCAATTGTTTCATCATTGCCTTCGTTATCAAATGATAACAATAATAATTCATTTCGTTTACTATCAATTATTTCATTTTGGTTTGTTTTAATAGTCAATCCAATTGTGGTAAATCGAATAGAGAAAAATAAATGATTCAATTTTAATTGTTGTGTTGTGCTTTTATTTTCTCTTTGAGTAGATTTTATTTGGCGTGATCGGTAATCTTCTCACGACGTATATTTTAATTCATTTTAATATTATCAAATTACCTGTGTCGTTTTACACGATCATGCTCAATCTAGCCGATACATTCAATTTATTAATACCAGTTTTTATTTTTTGGTTAGACAATTGTTTTAATCGAACGCCTGATCGAGGCTATTTTCGGGATAAATCAAATTTCCTCTGGTAAGAACTCATATTGACTTTGTTTCTCTTTTTCCATTATTTACTGACAATAAGTGTATTATTGTTTTTTTTTGCCCTATTTTTCTAGTAAAGCATTAATGTGTCCTGATCAATTATTTGCTGCATTAAGTGCTTGGTACATGTGCGCTATTTCATTTAATCGATGGTATTCAGTTTGTCGACCCTCGTCCTATTATTTATGTCAATCAACACGATCCAATGTGCGAACATCTGCTTCATTAAATAACAGTCTTATCGACGCATCCAATGGAAACCTAAGAAAACTCTCATCGAGTTCAAGCAAATACTCGTCAAGTGTTTTCAAGTCGATTTGTGCTCTATTTGATTGCTGTTCATGTTTGACAAATAATATAAAATATCGTCAACATATGCAAGCTTTTCGAAGTATCGTCATCATAACCTTATTAGGAATTCTATTTTGTCTTTATCCAATATTTATGCATGAACTTCGACCTGTCATATCGACTAATCAACATATTTTTGACTTAACACAAAAAGTAACTCATACATATGCTGTCGTTTGGAAACGTTGTTATTACAGTGAGAAACATGAGTATGCTTATGATATTATCGGAATAATATTATCATCACTTTTACATATATTACCATTGACATTTGTTGCAGTTATTAATTTGATGATAATTGTTCGTTTAAAACAACGACAACGTCTTCTATCGATTTCAGCACATACATATCAAACAACAAAAGTCAATAAGAAAAAACATTTACATATTCCTGATTTGAAAAAACGTATTCCATATAAGATTCGTGCGGACAAAAAATCAACGAATTCACCACCAACAACACCGATGAATTTAAAAGCTACAATATTAACAACAACATCTACACTAACACCGATGACGACGACACATAAAGATCAATCAACATCAACCGATCTATCGGATTCGAAAACGAAAATTTCTCGAGCAACTTCATCGAATCGATCGCCGGCAATGACACAACGACGTCATCAAGCTCGAGATCGAAATATAACCATCATGCTCGTTAGTGTCGCATTATCATACATTATTTTAACAATTCCCTATCGATTATTTTGGTCATACAATGTCTATATCAAACGTATGTATCCCGAAAAATTAAATTCATCAGTTTATTTATTAAAAATGCATTATATCGATCATATACTTCGTACAATACGAAATATTCATTATGGTACAAATTTCATATTTTTTATTTTTCTTTCGAAAATTTTCCGTCGCAAATTTTATCATACATTTATTGGTAAATTTCTTTATAAATCGAATCGTTTTTTTCATTCAACCGGTACTAATCGTCGAACACGAACACGACAAGATCTTCCGACTAAATTAGAAGATTCAATTGATAATCATCCACATATACGAATCATCAATCGAAACGAACATTTCAGACGATCAATCCAATTACAAGAACCTCCTCAATGCTCAAATACTACAAATCTCGTTCAGGTCGATCATACTCTATCGAAGATACCAGTGTCAACTGCCGACGAACATTTTGTTAATGAATGAAAATCCTGTAAAAAGAAAAGCTTTTTTTGTTTAGCACATTATTTTGACATAAAATAAAAATAAATGTGTTCTTCTTCTTTCTTGTCTACAAATTATGTTAATGCATGTTTCGGATTAGCACTCATCCGGTAGTCTGTTCGCTTTAATAATAAAAATTAGATAGCCATGCCTTTCAAGATGATCTAGATACAAAAAGAGAAAAAAACAATTCAATTTGCTGAACTTCACAAGTTTATTACGATGATTCAATTGAAAAATCTATCTCCGGGTCATTTTATTTTGTATCAAGTAAACATTCAAATTAATAACGGTTTATCAAAATCTTTTTTCAAATAGTTCAATTAGTTTTTCTTTTAAAAACTCGAATGAACGAAAGAACTTTTAGAAAATAATAAACTATAGTCAGATTAAATATTCTCATGATAAAGTACCGAATTCAAATTGTCGGAAGACGAACAAAAGAATTTAAATTAGAACTGTCAAAATTAAATTGACGTTTGAACTCTTTTCTTTTTTTAAAAATAACCGAAGATATATTGTTGAGGTTATTCATTAATTAATTCATTATTCATTCTATTGAGGACAAAACAACAGAATATTGATTGTTCTTCAAAAAATAACTTGAAGACACTTGTGAGAAATAATTAATTCTTGAACGATCGCGCTGAATATACTTACAACAGAACTTATTCATTTACAGAATGAGAAAATTATACAACCTCGATGTTGTAATTATGCCAAGTTCTCATATATAGGTCATAAGCAACTTAGATAATAGTTGTAATTGATTAAAAAACTGCATACCTACTTTATCAAGCACATCAGATCATAATTAATGTAGATATCGCGGTCGTCTTTGAAAGATTCTATTCAAAATATAAAATATTAAATCAATTAGCAAGTACAATGAAGTCTTTTTCGCCTACAGACTTCTGTTTTATGCGGAATATCAATATCGCAATTACATTTTATATTTAATTGTCTACAAAACGAGACATACGTCATCACTAGATTTTTATTGTACAAGATAATCTGCAAAACAAGTCACGCAGTGTGAACGGTCTAAAAATAGAACAAAAATTATTCATTTGTTTGAAACGTGCGTCTATTTAGCTTTATAATTTCGTGATATCACGCTAGAATTGTTAGAAGGAAGAAACAATTAAATAATTGGAAAACCCGCGCATTTGTAATAACAATAAATTTTATTTGTTTTGAAAAACGCAATTTTTTCTTCTTCTTCTAAATCGATATGATAACAACTAAAGCGGATAAACTTCTCCGAAGCTTAATCGATGCCGGTCTCTCATTGACAGAATTCACGATTCTAGCAACGAAAATTCTTCGTATTCAACGTGAACTCAAACTCGATGATGAAAATCGAATTCAACGAAATCGTTTGCGAAAACAAGAAAAATTACGCGAAGAGAACGCGTTTCAGCAACAAATTCAAGACGAACTACAACGTCGAAAAGAAAGTCGCAAAAAACTTGAAGAATTAGGGCTGTTAAGCACCGATGACATGACATCGAATGCTAGTAATCAAAATCTCGATAATCAGAGTCGAGAGAATTATTCATTATCACCTTATTTAAAACAGATAAATGTCATGAAACAAAAACAACGTGACTGTTGTTTGACATTTAATATCGATTATGATCTTCGACGAAATCAACAAACACTTGAACGTGCTTGTCGACGAGCCAAACGAAATATCTATGAACTTCGTGCCGAACGTTTTCATCGGCCTGAACATCGAGCTATACTTTCCGTTGAAACAGTGACACTTTATAATAAATTAAAAGAATCGATTAAAGAAATTAATAACATGCTTAATGAATCGAAATCCGATGATGATAAACGATATTTTCAAGAGCTGCTCACCTATATCAATCAATTCGAAGGTGATATTGATTTACTCATGTGTCAAATGCAATATGAACCGAAAGTGAAAGAAACAATACTTTTTTCACCTGTAACAACTGATATTCTCGATCGAATGAATTTAATTCTTCATCATGTTCGAACAGTAGCACAACAGATATCTTCAGGAGAAGTTCTCAACGATAGCATGCAAAACGATGAAAATCTAGATGATCCATCGAATCTACCGGAAAAAGTGAATTATATAATTAAAATTAAAACAAATGATGAGCCAAGTTCGTCACTAAGCGATGAAACAAATGTAAATATACGATTGTACGGTACGCATAGTAAATCTCCGGATATTCGTCTTTTACAATCGATTAATAAAACGAAATGGCAATCGGGTCAAATCGATTTATTTAATATCGAATTGAATTATCTGGGAGATATTTATGCAGTTGAAATGGGTCATGACAGTGAATATTCATCGTGGAAAATCGATTGGATTGAAGTTATTGATGATGCAGCAAATGTCTACCGATTTCCAGTCGATCGTTTAATTGCTAAACAAGCCGATGAGAAGAAAAGTCAAGCTATTATTCAACGTGATGTCGGACCAGTCAATCGTCTACCGACAAAACCAGACAAACAAAGCAAACCTTATAAACAAATCGGTTTTTCAACGTATACAGTGAAAGTTAAAACGGGAAAACAACCGAATAAAGTCACGGATTCATCGGTTTTCATTCAAATGAAAGGAGAAAATGGAGAATTTTCTGGTAAAGTTTGTGTTTTTTTTGATTGATTTGATCATAATAAGCGAAAAAGATTTTCTTTTTCTCCTGAAAAGATCAATTGTATAGTGCAAATTCTGCATTTAAAAGTTCAGTGTTCGAACCCGATCAATTGGATACATTCTATCTCGTTTGGCCTCATCTCGGCGACTTAGAATCTCTTAGTTTATTAGTCAAACCGAACGGCAATCAACCAGCCTGGTTTTGTGAATATGTTCTCGTCGAAGATAGTCAAACAGGCGATAAATATAAGTAAAAAAAATACACATTTCTCGCAAAAGAAATTCAATTGAATTCCTCAAAAGATTTGTTGTAAATCAATTATTGAATGGATCAAATTCAGAAGATCAAAATTTAAAAAAACATATCACTGTTTATCCAGAAAATACAAGTAGATCAAAAAAAACTAGAACTTTTCTTTTTTTTGGAAATTTTCCGATCTTTAGATCAACAACAATCGAAGAAAGAAGGTAAAGAAAACGATGAGCGAAAGATGAATAAAAGCAAAATCTCTTGAATTTCTATTAGAAAAGGATAAACCAGCCTATTTAATGAAGATTAAAACTGGTGAAAAAGGTTTATCGAATAATTCGACATCTCCATCGATCAAAGTTCTACTCAATGGTGATAAAAACAAAACCGAATCGTACATATTGAAACCATCGGATACAAAACGAAAACCATTTCAAGAAAATCAAACCGATGAATTCGTGATTCCATCGAAAAATTACGTTGGTCCAATAAAAAATCTACAATTATCATCCGATGATCAAACGGATCCATGGTTCATCGAAAATATCATCATGCGAGATATAGCTCAAGGAAAAGTACGTTTCGATTGAACTTCTAAAAGTAATAATCGATTCTGTTTGATTAGGATTATGTTTTTCCAGTATATAAATGGTTTAAAAAACAAGATGGAACTGAGAATGCATTGACTATTCAACCATTGAATGGTTTGTTTGTTTATTAACTTCTTTGTGTGTGTATATATGCGTCAAGAAATATTTTCAGAACGAAAACCAGATTATAAGATTTATACTCGAACTATTCAAAGTGAAATGAAAGGACCTGATCGTTCGATAAAAGTCTTATTACAAGGAACGAAAGGCAAACAAGAAGTCGAATTGAATAATCCTGTTTCGCTGAATAATACATTTCAACCGGGAAAAAAAGACGAATTCTATGTTGAAAATTTGAAATCATTAGGCGATTTACAATCGATTCAAGTCGATGTCACTCATCCAAATATAAAAAAACTTGGATTAGATTATATTGAAGTCAAAGATGTAGCTACGAACAATACTTACAAGTAAAACAAAATTAATTTAATAGAAAAACTAATTGAATCATCGATTAGATTTAATATTAATCGGATGTTGGACGCAAAGAATCCAAAAATGACTGCAAAAGCTGATCTAATTCTATCAAGTAGATTATTTTAATCGTATGATAATCAGTTCTTATTTTGTTTTGCATTTTAAAGCGATCTCTCAGCCATCTTCGGTGAAAATAAATCCATCATCAAATAAAACTAACTTCGGTACATAAATTCTATTTTAATAAGTAAAATGCGAACATTTGTCTCTTAGATAAATTAACAGTCAATGTACCGCAAGGATCGAAAAGATACGATCAAAAATCAGATCAATCGACTAAGCAAAAAGATTATTCAATGAAGCTAGAAGATAATTCACTCAAAGAAAAGATCGATGAGTTCGTTTCTTTGATTATTTTTATACTTCTGTAATAAAAAAAAAACTTGACCTATTCAGTCTTGATTATGACGAAGATCATGTCGAAATCAAGAAAACAATTAAATCTAAAACTAACAATGATAGTCGTGAAAACATTCGACCACAGGGAACTGCTCGATCAGCTGCTATTTCTACCAAATCAACTGTTTCACCTTATTCGAAACTAGTCAAAACTAATGATGATGATGATCATTCATTAAGTAGTCAAACAATAAATTCATCGATATCAGAAAATCTTTCGAAAGAAACAAGTCATTCGTCAGATACGTTTGTCAATCGAGTAGAAAGTAATCTGAAAGAAGAATTGATCGATGAGAAATCGCAAGCATCATTACATGAAGCTGATTGGTATCGTCGATCGATAGAAACTAATAAAGATCATCGAAATGATGTCAAACAAATACGATTAAATGAAAAACAATATGTTTCACAAACTCAATTCGATCATCGACAAGCAAATCTCATTGAAAATCATTGTCAGTGTTTTTATCAATTGATCTTTTATTTGTATAAACATTGTCGTATCATAATTTAGATGAAGATCATCGAAAAACTACTCGTCAAGAGACAAAAGACAAGAAAACATCATCACAATCATTGGAAAAACACGAAGAAAGTCGAAAATTACCATTAAATCATGAAGAATTACCAAATAATCATCAAACTAAAAAACATTTCATCAAAACTAAACGTGAGAAATTTCTCCATGCACAAACATCACCGATCATTCAAGAATCTGATTCAAATCACGTAATTCCAAAAAAGTGAATGACTGTCTTGCTTTTCTTTTGTTTTTCATTCTTTTTTTTTCAATTAGTTATGTTGAAACAGTCGATGATCGAATCGATACACGACTTGCCAGAGACAATCCCAATGCATTCAATGAACAATCATCTACTAAATCAAGTTCTTATACACACAGTGATATTCAACAGAAACATAGTCTCAGTTCGATATCATCGAAATTGTCAGTCAATTCCACGCATCCTGATCATCTTTCGAATCAATCGAGTCAAACGTCAAGAACGAACACGATTCCAATGAATTTATCCAAACAACAAGCTCAATTAACTGCTACAGATTCGAATTCAAACGAACATATTGTACTATCAAATCGTGAAAACATCAGCGCGTATGAACTATTTTTTTTTCAGTATTGTTTTTCCAAGAATGAATTGATTTAGTGTAACGATTCATACGACAACTACTAAATCCGATACTGATTTGCAGCTATTAAAAAAGATGAACAACGATCGAGAAAGTGAATATTCATCGGATAGTAGATCATTGCTATCGCCTGTTTCAACAAAAAAGTCAAGTAGTAAACAAAAACAATCCCAACGATCGATCAGCACTTCCGATAGTTCAATAAACAAACAAATTGATAATCTAACAATGTCACCTACGTCGAACTATCTTTCCAAAGAAACCAGGTTTTTCTAGTGTTCCTTATTCTCACCATTGATTTATACGCACATCGATTTGATAATAGTGAAATTCAATATGCATCACGGCCTATATCGAGTCAAATGCAAGTCGATGAGACTGTTCTTTCGATTGAACAAAAATCTTCATCTGTAATCAATGATCATCTACATGAAAGTCACGATTCGATATCAGAATCATTTCGTTCACATTCGGATGAACGATTAACATCGAAAGATCATCCTCAAAGTATATCGAGTGTCGGTTCGGATATATCGAAAAAACACTCGAGTAAACATTTCGATATGGATCATATGAGTACTGTCTACGAAGAATCAGAACCATCTTCAATAAGTGCTCACAATCGTGTCAAATCATCTGTGCCTATCTATGAATCACGTCCAATGAATATACAAAAATCGAAAATCATTTCATCTCAAACAAGTCCAATAAGAAATCAGAAATCAAAAGAAAAGTCGTTCTCGAATTTATTACCTCGATCGTCATTCGGATCGAATCATCATAAGAAAACGATCGATGCCAAATCGATTATCACAACGGTGAAATCTTCGACATCAGTTGATTATGAATTTCGTGTGCAAACTGGTAATGAATCACATTTAGATGGCACAAAAGAATCTGTTTCCATCGAACTAATTAATACCAAAGGACAAATATTAAGAATTCCATTGACAAATTCAATGAATAATTCAAAACCATTTCAAAAAGGACAATTAGACATATTTCATTTTAATACTCCAATGAATTTCCAACAAGTAATTAAACGAATTGAGAAAAGAAAATCGATTCTTTCGTTTTTTTTACAATTAGGTTAAAAAAATCAAATTATTTCTTCCAAATACTTCGAAAGATCCGTTACATATTCGTTATTGTGAACTTCAAGAACGACAATCAATGAATACATTCTATTTTCCAATTGAACAATGGTACGAATTTATCGTAACTTCCTTGTTTTTATTTCAATGAAATTGTTTTTCTTTTAGGTTGGGTCATAAAACTACACATCATATCGAAATGCATATAAATCATTCTTTAATTTAGTTACTCGCACTGTTTTTTTAAAATAAAATTTTTTCCTTTATAAATCGAAAGTTTTTGTCCAATGAATAAGGTTTACGACATCGAGCACCCTCTTTAGTTTGATCCGCGTGCGTCTGTGTAGATAAAATAGAAATGTATTTGACGATTTTTTTGCTCGTTTACTTTGTCACGTTGTCGTTTCATTTCAGATTAGTACCTTGAGAATAAAGAAAAGAAGAAAAAAAACTAGGCGAATATTACACTTGTTGTCGTAGTTACAAGGTTAGATTCTGCTTTTGTCTTGGTTAAAAACCTTGAAAAATAAAATAATCATATTTTTATGCAGTTATCAAAAACTAACGACAGCAAATAGAAATTCATATCATCAATTTTTTTATCGATGTACACGAGAAGAATTCTTTCGTCACGATTAGTTCGTCAACAAATTGGTAAAATAAAATGTTATTTTAATTTTTAATTTATTTATTCGTGTTTTCTATTCGAAATTAGATTTAATTGTCAATTATTCGAAACCAATAACAAGTCTTCTTGTACAAAAATGTGAACAAACTCGTTTATATTCTATATCGAATGTTTTATTAGCCAGATCGAGTAATAATAGTTCATTTACAACACGAGATCTAGGTCAAAATTCGAAAGGTATAACAACTTAAAATGAAAAAAAAAACATGAAAATCGATTTGTTTGCATTGGCAAGGCGGGAGCAATGGTGATGGTTCGGGAAAGACGTCATTTCTCTGTCCAAAATGTGGAGATGTTTGTACACATGTCGAAAGTCTTGTTTGTAAGTATTTCGATCGATTTTCGAGAAGATGTTCGATGAATTCAATTGAATTTAGCTTCGACAAGATTTGTGAAATGTGAAAAATGCAGTCATTTCTTCGTTGTTCTATCGGAAAATGAAGGAACAAAGAAAATCAAAGAAGAAAAAGTCAAAACACGTCAACCACCACCAGCACCAAAAAAAGTAACCAAATTCGAAAGCATCAACACCCTCAACGAAAGGGAATTTCCTATTCTAGATTTTTGAATATCTAAATAAATATATTATCGGTCAAGAACACGCGAAAAAGGTTATGTCAGTTGCTGTTTATAATCATTACAAACGTTTATATAATAATCTCTCAATAAATCCGAAATCATCACCGGAAACCTCACTTCCTCAACAACAAAATCAAGGTAAAGCATCGACGATCATCCGCTCTTTTGCTTGACCTTGCGTGTTGTTGTTTTTGTTTTCTGGTTTTATTCTTAATGTTGGCATTCCGTTCTATACAGTCCCAATGGATACGCCGAATTCAAAATCGAATGCTATCGTCAAACAAGGAAGTGATATTCTTCACAATGATACTTCGAGTGTTAAACTAGAAAAAAGTAATATTCTCATGCTTGGTCCAACTGGTTCGGGTAAAACATTATTAGCACAAACAATTGCTAAATGTCTCGATGTACCATTTGCCATTTGTGATTGTACGAGTTTAACTCAAGCAGGTAGAAGAAAGCAAAAAAACATATTGAATTCGTAAATCTTGAGTTTTTCGAAAACAAAAGGTTATGTCGGTGAAGATGTCGAATCAGTTATAGCAAAATTATTACAAGATGCAAATTACAATGTCGAACGATGTCAACAAGGTTTGATAAGAACATGAAAGTTCAAAAACAAACGATTTGAATTTTTCGTTTAGGCATCGTATTTTTAGATGAAGTCGATAAAATCGGAAGTGTTCCAGGTGTTCATCAACTTCGTGATGTTGGCGGCGAAGGTGTTCAACAAGCATTATTGAAAATGCTCGAAGGCACAATTGTCAATGTTCCCGAGAAAAATTCTCGAAAAATGCGCGGTGAAACCGTTCAAGTCGATACAACGAATATTTTATTTGTTGCATCGGGCGCATTTACTGGCCTCGATAAAATCATAAGTCGACGAAAGAAAGAAAAATATTTAGGCTTCGGTTCAGTGTCAAGTGATGTCCCATCACGACGTCGAGCTGCCGAACTCGATTTACACGAACAAAACAATGAGAACAATCATGAAAAATATATTCAAGAAGAAAATCTCGAACGTGACAAATATTTACAAGCATGCGAAGCAAGAGATCTGATCGAATTCGGTATGATACCGGAATTTATCGGAAGGTTGTAGAAAATCAAACTTTGAACTTTTTATTTTCTTTTGTTTTTGGAATTTAGATTGCCTGTTATCGTCTCATTTCATAGTTTAAATGAAGATATGCTCGTTAGAATCTTAACTGAACCTCGAAATGCATATATTCCTCAATATCAAAAACTCTTTCAAATGGATAAAGCTCAATTAGATTTCACCGATGGTGCTCTACGGTCAATCGCACAGAAAGCTATTCAACATCGAACTGGAGCTCGTGGTCTTCGTTCGATCTTAGTACGAATTTGTTCGATTGAAATCAGATAATAGACAAATTCTTTTCTTCTACTAGGAACGGATTTTACTTGAGCCAATGTTTGATATACCTGGATCGGATATTGTTGGCGTTCGTATCGATGAAGAAACAATAAAAACGAATAAATGTCCTGAATACATCTATGCACGATCGGCTACATCCGTCGATAATGATCTTGAGAATTCAATTGATAGCAAAATTTCGATTCCAACTGGTTAATTCAGTGCAATAGTTTGATTTCCAACTGCTTTGCTTTCCTCTGTACCCTTTTTGTACATATATCTATGCATCCTATTACAACAGATCCATCGTTATTATTATTTATATATTCAATCCATGATTTTATTCTTCTTCAAGTCAAGTTCAACAAAAAAAGAGCGAGAGAGAGAGAGAAATTAAGGCAAACTTATTATTTGTAAATAAACATAGTTAAGCAATAAAAGTTTTATTATTTAAATAAAAAGAAAATTGAATTAAAAAAAAAACGAATTGTTTTCTTATGTTCTATAAAGCTGGACACGCAACATTAGCTGAATAATCGCAACGACCAAGGAAGAAGTTAAAACGAAGACCACGAGGACATGTACGAGAGATTAGAATGGCTAAAATAAGGGACAATGAGTTGATTCTTTTTTTTTTTGAAAAAGACAAATCACGAACTTTGTTCAACACATTCGAAATATTTTCCTTGTGCACAACCATAAGCATCAGCATAAAAACCATTGTTTGGACATCGAAAATATTCTATGAAGAATGAATCATCTACTTGTTTTTTTTTTGAAAAATCTTTATTCTTACCAAGTTCACATCGAATACCGGTAAAACCTGGTCTAAATTGATATTTATTGGTAGTAATGAGAGTTCAACAGAAAAAAGGAACATGATCTTACTTGCATAAACAATAACCAAAGATGGATGATGCAGGAGAATGTTCGTAACAAGTACCACCATTGTAACATCGAGCAGCAGCACATCGTGGAGCAACTGAAGGATATTTATATGAAATTTTTTTCTTTTTGAGAACGAACATTTGTCATACCTGTTCGTCGTTCACAGAAATCACCATGAAAACCCAATAAACTATTTCAATGAAAGAAAAACAAAATCGAAAACCTCATTTTCAATACGTATATTTCAACAACATACCACCAACATGTCGCATAGTTCGGTGTTACAACATTACAACTAAACAGAACAGTAAAAATTCGAATTCAATGAACAATATTTGATCCTAACTTACACGCCACCATTACGACAAGTAACATCTCGACAAAGATCAATGCCTGAATCATATCGAAAGAGTTAAATCGATTTTTTAAAAGATTAATATTTACTTATAGCAACTTCACATCGTGGACCCGTAAAACCACTTGGACATACGCACGTGCCAGCGATTGGATTGCAAACACCTTCGTTCAAACAACCAATAGCACAATATGAAACTATAAATTCATTTTTTTTTAGTATTCCTGATCAAATAAAAACTTTGGATATCTTCTCCTTACTTGGAACAGCAGGTTGATTGGCGGTATTTGCAGCACATTTTTCAGAAATTCCACCATCCGGACAAATACAACCAAATGTTGAATCGATGACAATACACACCCCATCATTTCCGCAATATGAATGTTCACAAACAGCAACTAAACGACGAGCTTTAAAAGAAAACAAAATCAAATTCATATATTTCTTCTCGTTTGAATTCAAACCATGAATATTAATCATTGTAATATTATTTGGTTCGACTTCTGGACATGTCGAATTCGTATAAGTTCCATCTGAACAGGCACAAATCTCGGGTAGGCCAGATATTTTTGTTTCCATACATGTGTTATCTTTTCCACATTTTAGTGAACATTCTAAATATGAAATCAATTAAAATAATATCTTCAATCAATCGAATTTTATCTACATACCTCCATGTACATATACACAGATTACTAAGATAATCAAATATTTCAACGACATTTTCATATTTAATCAAAAAGTTTTTTTTTCGAACTGCAATGACAAACGAAAAACCGGGCCGGAATTTAACGGATAAGAAGCATACGAGTCATCGTGTTTTTTATTATTGCTTTCCGCCTACATAAATCTGAGCTCGTTATTCAAGGTTGAACACATTTCTTTTCGTTTTTCTTTTAAATAAAAATACTCATAACACACAAATATCACCTTGAACAATCATGTGAAATTTCAGACTATCAAGGGCAAAATGAATAGAGATACTTTCAATGATCATAACGAAATATAAATCCTGTTTAGATCGATTTCGCCTTCAATCAATTTGCTTTTTTTATTTTTTAAAGATTAGGACACGAAACAGCACTTGCACGATCACAAGACATTTTATTCAAATTAAAACGTAAGCCTTTTGGACATTGACCACGAATGAGTTGATCTAAGAAAATAATCAATAGAAAAGTATCTTGTTATTGTTGTTGTTGTTGTTCTTACTCGAATAATCACAAAGAAAATATGAACCTTGAGCACAATTATGTGGATCAGCGAATGTACCGGCGTAAGGACATCGAAAATATTCTAAACATAGACAAGAAATTCGATAAGAACAAGTTGTGATTGTTGAAATCATTTTGAATGACCTGTTTCACATAATTGACCAGTAAAACCGGCTCGACAAGCACAATAAGCAAATACACTTACAGCAGGTGAATGTTCATAACAAACTCCACCATTTTGACATTGTACTTGTGTACAACGTGATGCAGCTAAATTTCAATCAATACAAATTCATAGATTTACTCTTTCAATAATAATCGTTGATCAAACCTCGTTGTCTTTCACAATATTCGCCATGAAAACCTGAGAATTCAACGATTTAAATTCTTTTTATAAATATAAATGTTTTTTTTTATTACCTAACAAACACCAACAAGCCGATTCTGTTGGTGAAATAACATTGCACACGCCTGCATTCTTGCAAGTAATATCATTACATAAGGCAGGTGCTGAAAAAAAAACAAATTCAGATACAAAAAAAAATCAAAATACAATCATATCACATTCTAAACGTTCACATTGTTGACCCGAATAACCCGACGGACAAATACATAAGCCTGTCGATGAATCACAAACACCTTGGTTCAAACAAGCACATGCTTTTGTTGATATAGAACGAATATTATTCACACTATTTCAAAACGTGAAATATAACATTGTTTACCTTGCGATGATACAAGACCGATGAATACGTTAGAAGAAAGAAATAGAATTCCTCTAAATACGTCATATCGTTCGACTGAACTTGAAAGAACTCAGTTTGTTGTTACTTACAAAAATAAAAGCATTTTCGTTTTTCAAAATATTCGAGTCGACTTTTTTTTTCTATCATATTTTTATAGGCACATTTCTGTTTTTCTTTGCAATGGAATCTCAGTATCTTTTGAGATCGAATTTCATTCGAATGAAAAAACATAAAAACATGTTTTGCGTCAATATTTTTCGTTGATTAGCTATTAATTTATTGAGGGCAAAACTAATGTTAAGCCAGTACTTATTATCTTTCTTTTTTTTTTGAATTCAATAACCTCGATACAATCTATTTTCTTCGAAGAAAAGAAGTTTCGATAGAATTTTCTTCTTTCTTTCATTTGTAAACATTTGAATTTCACATTCTTTGTATAAATCGAGGGCATATATATGGATAGAATCGTTGTTTTCTCTCTACATATATCTACATATATCATTCTCTGTCGATGTAACAAAGAAAGAAATTCCAGGTGCAATTATTTACTGCAGACCGGTTCAAACAAAGAGAGAGAGTGAGTGAATGATATCATCATCTCTCGATCGGATCTAGAAAAGCCGCATTGCATCATGATTTATATTCACTTTGCACACGAACGCGATCTAAATCGGACGCAAACGCGCGCATCAGATAGAAAAAAAGGTGTAAGAAGAGGGACGATTTGTTTATCGTCAATTTTATGCGTTTTATCGACTTCAACGTCGCTTCATCAGTAAACCTCAATATGAAACGGGTATAACTGATTTCGTACATAGAAAAAAAAACATGATTTTTAATTATCTTCATTTAATATAGGTTCAATTGAAACTGTTATTATGTTTTCTATTGGCCACTTGTATCACTGGACAGTATGCAGGTAAATAGCTATTTAATTTTCATGTGTTATGATCGAAAAATGAATAAATTTTAGGCCAACAATTAGGTGCACAACAACTTGTCTTAGGACAGCCAAGTATTAGTGCTTGGGGAGGTCTTTCAGGCCCCGGTACATTTTTACCACATTTAGCATCCAAATCATTACTTGGTGCAGGATTATTAGGCGCAAAAACAGTCGCAGAACCAGTAGCTGATGCATCTGCCGGTTATGGTCAAACAGCTGCTCCACAAATTCCAGTTAGTGTTGCTCGACCAGCTGCAATTCTTGAAGCTCCAGCTGCTTATGGTCAACCAGCTCCAGAAGCTCCAGTTGCTTATGGTCAACCGGCTCCAGAAGCTCCAGTTGCTTATGGTCAACCGGCTCCAGAAGCTCCACGAACTGCTATCCATTGCCATACAGTACCTGATCTTCCAGAACCCCTAGCTCCAGTACAAACAACCATGTTAAAATCTGCTGAATCATCATCTTATGGAAGCAGTGCCAATGCCGCTGCACAATCACTTACTAACATTATCAGATCAACTGGTTCAGGATATGGAGGTAACGCCAACTTTGCTGTTCCAGCCATGAGTCACATCGTCAAATCAGCTGGATCATCCTATGGAAATGCTGCACCAGCAACAGCTACACTCATCCGAACAACTAGCTCAGGATATGGAGGCAATGCTAACTTCGCTGTTCCAGCTATGAGCCACATCGTCAGATCAGCTGGATCATCATACGGAAATGCTGCACCAGCAACAGCTACATTAATTCGATCAACCGGTTCAGGATATGGTGGCAACGCCAACTTCGCTGTTCCAGCTATGAGCCACATCATCAAATCTGCTGATTCATCATACGGAAATGCTGCAGCAACAGCTACACTTATCCGAACAGCTGGCTCAGCTTATGGAAACGCTGAAAACTTCGCTACACCAGTTGTACCAAGCTTCATCTCAACATCACGATCGGCATTACTTGCCACACCTACTGGTCAACCATACGGTCTCCGATCAACAGGCGAATACATCGCTTATAGTGAAGAACCAGTCGATGTCAGTCATTGCGGACCACGTAATATATTTTAAATTATTCTCAAAACTTTCATGATCTATGTTTTATGTTTTGATTTTAGTTCCAGCTGTAAATCCATGCAGTACATTTGGTCCACAATACATCGAATTAAATGGTGTCGCAGATTGTTACATTCAATGTGCATTCGAACGAGCATTTATTCGACCATGCCCAACCGGTCTTATTTGGAATCCATTGATCACAGGTTGTGACTGGCCAACACAAGCTCCAGCTGCTGATGCCAGCTATGGTTCAGTATCATACGGAGCCAGTGCACCAGTTTCATCATACGGAGCTAGTGCCCCAGTTTCATCATATGGAGCTCGTGTTGCCGTTAGCGCACCAGTTGCATCATACGGAGCCAGCGCACCAGTTTTATCGTACGGAGCTAGCGCACCTGTATCATCATATGGACGAAAAAAACGTTCAGCAGAACGTAAGAAACGTTTCTTAGGCGGTTTTGGTAAACCAGTTGTTTCGGAAGTACCATTAGGTTTGTCATCATATATTTATTTTCAACTTTATTGAAATTTATTGACTTTATCTTTTTTTCTTTAGGCCCACCAATACCAGGTCTTATTCCATTACCAGGTTTCCCAGGTCCAATCGGAATCCCGGGTCCACTCATTCCACCACCAATCTTGTATGTATATTTTCTAATAAATTAACATTTGCAACATTTTTCATTTTTAGCCCACCATTCCTTCCACCAATTGTTCCACCAATCGGACCAATTCCGTATGTTTAATCGATAAAAGTTCGTTTTTTACATTTAATTCTTATTGATATATTTAGACCACCAATTCTCCCACCACCACTTCTTCCACCACTTGGTCCATTAGTTCCACCAATCCCACCAATTGGAGCTTTTCCACCACTTCTTCCACCATTCCTTCCACCGCTTGTTCCACCACTTCCAATTCCACTTCCTGGTCCACTTCTTCCACCACTTCCAATGAGCTTACCAGCTACATTCAGTAAATTGCATTTCTTTTAAATCTCAACAAAAAAAATAATCATATCGTTTACAATAGTTCCTGGTCCACCACCCATTTTTGGCGCTCCATTCTTACCACCATTTGGCGGACCTTTCGGTCCTCTTGGTGGTCCACTTGGCCCTCTTGGCGGTCTCGGTGGTCCTCTTGGTCCTCTCGGTGGTCCTCTCGGTGGCCTTGGTGGTCTCGGCGGTATCGGTGGTATCGGTGGTCTCGGTGGTCTTGATTTCTTCGACGAACCATTCGGTGACGATTTCGGGTAAGAATACACTGATTACATTTTCTTTCGATGAATCGATAAGAGACTATGATGATTTTACTATCTGATATTTGGCTTTCTAGTTTCGGAGGTGGTTTCCCATTTGGTGATGACTTCTATGGCGGTGGTCGAGGCGATTATGACAATGATTAGTACGTAGTAAATCATTTACATAAATATAATTATTTATTATTACTTCTAGTGGTCGCAAAGGAGGTTATGGTAACAAAGGAGGCTATGGTAATAAAGGAGGTTATGGTAATAATGGCGGTTATGGCAATAATGGCGGTTATGGCAATAATGGTTATGGCAATAATGGTTATGGCAATAATGGTTATGGCAATAATGGTTATGGCA
>ERZ778027.1782-NODE-1782-length-32433-cov-11.845759_pt1 | contig 32433 bp, 28 predicted proteins | sample MGYA00375757_ERZ778027 | MGnify/ENA primary metagenome ERZ778027 (study PRJEB29350, sample SAMN05389817) | bioreactor metagenome | isolation source: Ammonium sulfate bioreactor | place: South Africa: University of Cape Town | collected 2014-02-18 ...
CTATTTGGTTTTTTCCATGCATTTCTATTGGCCTATACGTATAAATAAGGAAAGAAAACATTTTTTCGTTTAATTTTTCTTATACGATTGAAAGCTGATATATTCAATAAGGAGAAAGTATGAGTCAACAGCAACGACAGCTTGTACAAATATTATCATGGGTTCAAACTCTAGAAAAGGTTACACAATCCATTAGCATTATAATGAATGCATTGATATGTATACGTCTATTATGGGTTGGATTTACTAAATGTGATTTCATCGTTTTTGATTTTGATCTTCTGCAAAAATGTCGAGATAACTACTCTGAATGTTCGTTTAATGGCTTAGTTGTTTACACAACAATGGCATATGCTGTGATTGAGCTTATTTATTGTCTTTATAAAATATTCGCTAGATCATCTCAAATACAGCAGTCCATACAAGATCAAATGACTGATTTCGAATTTAAACGAATATTTATGATAGTAGCTGTACATCAAATTTTCGTTTGTTTGTGGCATTTTGAACGGATAGAATATAAAGAATTCACATTTAAAAATATCCAAGAACAACGTTTATGTTTGAGAAGTCTCTATAGTTCCATATTTTGGATATTATTATTTACAGATCTTACTGTCTGCATTACTATTCTTGCTATATTGATCAAGATATTTCAAATATATTTAAATGGATTAAACAATCGTGATATTCGAACTTGATAATTGTTTGATGAATCCTAATATTTACACTATGATTGTTGAGATTTCAAATAAACCATCGATAATGAGAAATAAATGTCAATAATAGTTTAGTTTTCTTTATTAGCAGGAAAAAGAAACATTTCATTTCAACGTAGTATAATTAGCATGTCAGTGAAACAAATGTATTCCACTGCTTTTGATAATCATTATTCGTATGTGAACGAAGATCTCATAGATTCAGACTTAAAATGCACTGTATGTGGACGACCTTTTATAAAACCAATAGTTGGTAAAAGATGTGGACACACATTTTGTCAAGCTTGTATCAATAATTGGAATTGGAATCAACGTGAATTATCATTACCATGTCCTGTATGTCGCACGATCACTTCATATGAACCACTTACTACTCGTGTCGTACTTAGTCAACTCGATCGTCTACTTGTTCGTTGTTCATATTGTTATGAAAATAATATTCAACGAGGAAATTTTACAGATCATATTCAACATCAATGTCAAGAACTGAAAGTCCGATGCAAAGCTGCTGATTTAAAATGCACTTGGATAGGCAAACGAAATGAAGTAGCTGAACATGCATCTGTTTGTCCTTTAGTACAAATACGACCAATTATAGAAGAGTTAAGAGCAACACAAAATGCCCTAAAACTTCAACTTGAAACATTTATCAATGAAATACGAGATCGATTATACAATCAACAACATGAACATGTTTTATACAAGACAAATGATCAAAATAAAAACAATAAAGATCATTATGAAACGATTAAAAAAGACATCAAACATTCTTGGATAGTACATCAACATCAAAGTTGGTGGGAAGAACGTAATTGCACAATTTGTATGGATTGCTATCGATATTTACGAAAGTGTTTAGTGTGCTCATGTACTATCACTCCGAAGAACATTCATTTCTATGACAATTTTCAGCCTACAGTTAGCAATTTTATTTGTAAAACATGTGTGACACAGTATTCATAAAATAATCAATAAGTAAAAGTAATTAAAAATGCTGGATAACTTAAATGATTATTGTAGACAACATAAACTCGACTGCCACCTGTTTCACCTGTAACACTATTGTAACGTAACTTCGATATCTTTGGATCTTTCTTTGGAGGCATACGTAATGATGAATCTGTTTTAGTTCCATAATCATATGCATCTCCTGTTAATACAGAAGCGAGAAGAACTTGCCGTTGACCATTAGACAATTTATAAGCATAACTTTGACATGAATACGACGCATTCTTAGCAAAATACGATCCTTTACCCCATAGACCATTATCACAATATCGCATATCGATACCACTTTCAATACAACTATAAATATCGGCTGGTGATGTATTTCGCGTGCCATGAAATAGTTCCATTTCGATATCTGCAGACGATTTTTCTGTTAATATTCGTCGAAGAGTTCGACGTTGAAATGCATATTGATTCCATAAATGAATATTTTGTATTCGTTCAATCTTATGAATTTTTATACTTTGCATTGTTTCTTTCATTCGTCGTTCGATACGATCAAACTCGGGATCATTTTTCACTATTTCAACTAAGATGCATTCTTCTTCTTGTTCAGTCCATTCTTTTGGTACACTTAAATCGTCGTCTTTTTTATCCTTATTATTTGCTAGTGTTGTGATTAGAATTTCATGTATGTACGATAGGATCTGTGGTTTTGCTTGAGATACATTTGGTCGTAAGCCTGCTAACACAATTGTTAATTTATCTCTTTGATCAGCTTTGAAATTAACTTCAATCGAATTTTGCATTGCTATATTTCGAATAGCATTTTTATGTGTATCGATATCTTGAAGTAGATTTACTGTAACTTGATCTGTAACTGTAGCAGTTTGAATTATTTTTTTCATTTCAGCTTTTGCTTGTTCTACTGATGGATTTGTAATACCAATTATATCCCAATCGTCGACTGGTATTTCTATTTGTTGTTGATATGCATCGAGAGATTTACGCTGATGTTCTTCTTGTTTCAATGGTTGACGAACGATTGTTCGAGGAGTATATGTATTTTTATTTATTTGATATCCACATTCGAGACGTTCATCCAATGCATTTCGATTATCAGCTAAAAGTTGTTTTAACTCATTATCAAACTGTATCACATAATAGATAGTATGTGTTTCTCTTGCTTGATTAACACACAGTTCTAAATTTGTCTGTTCAAAAGTACGTATATAACGTTGAAATTCAGTTTCAATTCGTTGTGTATCACTTTCACTATAAAGTACTTCTCTATGTCTATCATCTAGCCAAGACCATTTTGCTGCTATTGAACGTATTTCACGATCAATAACCTCGTTCGTATGATCATTGAGAAGTTCAGATGCAAATGAATCACAAATTGCTTCATCATTGTCGATAATAATTATCTTTTTTAAACATGATTGTGGATTATCAACATAGAATTTTTTGATTGCAAGAATCGTCGTTTTCGTATTATGTCGTAATGATGAATCCGATAATTTAGTACAAATAAATGGTAAAGCTAGGCTGGTATAGTGTTTCATTTCAGCAAACTTTAAACCAGATATGATATTTGTCAATAATGCCGATCGATCGTGTCGAGATTTCGGCACATCAATATAAATGATTCTTTCCGATGAAGGTTCGCCAGTTGTTGAAGATTTAGCAATAGCATCGACATCGTCCAAGCGCATGATATCGCCTCTTTTGACGGCAATACTTTGACCACGATTATTCACAATACATTTCAATGTTGAAATCGTATCATTTGTAGGAATTGTACTTGCGTGATCATATTTTTTGCAGAATTTAATATCCAGAATGTGTGTGTTGGTTTCACGTTCGAGACGTATAGGAATTTCATATGAATTACTTCGAAATAGTTCGGACTCAGCAGCAGATAATTGTAAACGAGTTGTCACAAGTTTTTGTTTGATATCATTGATAAGTGTTTCAATCTTTTGTTCGATTGATTTGACATCACCTGAATGACCGTTGATAACCCATGAACCTCGATTTTTTGTATCGATAGAAATCTTTTTCGCTTGAGCTTCATTGAAGATCGATTGAGCAAATTGACTTAGGAATCGACGAGTAACGAAATCAATGAGAATAGTTTTTGATATGCGATCGGCTTGATTTCCTTTGCCCGATGCCATATTTCGTAAAACTTCTTCGATTTCTTGTGCAACCGCTTTTGACCGTGCATAAATATGAATTGTTCTATTTTCTTTTCTGAGATAAATTCGAGTATTCCATTGTTTTTGAAATTGATCGATACTTGGCTGCTTTTTTACAAAGAATACATTAGATAATTGCTGATATTCATCTGGTGTTGCAGTCCATTTGTGGTAGCCTCCGATAATTTCTTCACATTGTTGAATGATTTCATTAATTGTTTCACGATTTGTGGTGACAATTTGAAGCTTAATTCCAGTTAACGAGCTAACTGCGTCATAATCATCAGATTCTTCAATTTTTCGAAGATATTCATTGATATTGTTACCGACTTCTGTTGGAAAATGCGATCCAGAACTTGAAAGTTCATGTTCAGATTCTGATAAATCACCAAGAAAATCTTCAACAACGGCTTGTGCAGCATTAATATTTGACGAAGAACCAATTAATTTCAAACAATATTTATTTTCATCTTGTTCATTAGTGGCATGTGTTGTTGAATGGTTATTAGGTGGAGAAATAGGTTTAATAGTAATATTATGAGTTTTTTCGAAATCTTTTATAGTAGACGATGCTTTTTTACTAATGAAATATGCTATTAATTTTGATATTTGAATTTGAACTTCAGCTTTCACAACACTACCGAGATGATTTTTGATTCGAAGCATTGCCGGAGATACATCAGATTTGAATCCTTTTACTGCTACAGACCAGATACCTCGGCTATAGGATACAAACATATGAACATTCATGTTTTTAATAAATACATTGAGATAATAGCGAATTTGTAAACATCGATCTTTAATTGATGAACTTGATGTTTGATTTTTATGATTCGATTTTTGTTTCAAAATAAATGCATATTCATCCGCTGTCAATGCTAATATTTCACTATGTATGGAATAGTTTTGTAATTCTTCTTTAGCCTCCTGCAAAGCTATTATGTCATTACTGCATAATGTTATTGGTGTAAGAGAAATACAACTATTTGATGTAGTACTCATGTTTGTGAAAGCTGTCGATAATGATGTATCGGAATCCGACGTTTGACTACTTTTGTCATCATCATCATCATCATCATCGGTGTCATTTGACAATTTTGTTGTTGGAAATTTATGTGGAATATTGTTTTGTTTTTGATTATTGAAATTTTGTTTTCCTCTTCCACATTGTTGGTTTCCATGCTTTGCACCACGGTTAAAAATATTTCCACATCCAACCGTCTTAGTTGCAGCAGGTTTGATGGGACGACGATGCGGCTCCAATGAAGTTCCAACGCGATATTTTTTTGAAAATTTAATCAACAAAGATTCATAAGAAGTTCGCGTTAGATGTTTCGCAACATTTGAAGGAATGGATATACTATGTTCGTAGAGTGACTGGTCAAGTTCAGCTTTTACGCTGTTGATTGCATCCGTATCACCTTTTAATTGCAGGTTACCATTTTCAAAGCTAGCATTACTAATACCTTTGGTTTTTTTAATAGAATCGAGATAGTTCCTGCCATAATATTGCAAAAAATTCTTTTTCGCGGCACTTAATATCGGACCACTGTTATTATTACTTAAAGACATCTTGACAATTCGTGTTTTAGTTTGTTTTTGGGCTGTGTTAACCGATGTTTGTTTTCCCTTAATAGATATAGTTTCATTGTATTCATCTAAGTTTATTTCAATATGCTGAGATTGTTCTAATTTACGAACAAAATCTTGAAAATCAGAGTCTTGCAGAACCTCCAAATCTACGCTGAATGTTACTGTTACTGTTTCCATTGATATTGAATGAATTCTAAAAAAAACAATAATTACACGACGATTAGGCTTGAAATTTGAGTTGTGTAAGAAAAAGAAACACAACCATGCACATTTATATGCATCCGTTTCTCCCGCACTGGGTTAAAAACTTGTCGTCACTGATATACGCATACTCTTATCATCACCATGACTTTGCTTGCACAACCTTCGTGAAAATGTTGTGCGTATTTTTCAATGAAGCATATACCAGTGACATCTTATCGAGAAAAGAAATCCAAGACAATCGTTGCAATGGAAAGTGAACGGTAGTTTTATTTATTTAGATTTGAATCAATGGGGAAAATATTCATGTTGTAATGTTTTGTATTTTAACAACCAGCTTTGGCAACATTATCTCCGAATTCACCTTCCCAATTACCAGCTGGCGAAAATTGGCAGACTGCATACACATTTTTGCTACTGGCGATTCCATATGCGCAACAGAACGATGTTGATTCTTTCCAGACTAATTGAGTGAAATGTCCCACATCTTCAATGTTTGAAGATTCTGGTGATGCGAAGTTATACTTTGGAAGTTCTTTATCATACCAGGCTTTTATTGCACTTGGAACTAATTATGAAAAAAAAACGAATATGTTTGTTTGAGAAATTTCTAATAAATAACGTATGCTTACCGTCCACGGGTGTGCTGTCACTTAAAAAGGAGGATGTATAGATATTTTCACCATAATCAGTTGAACTGTGTTTAAATGTATCTGTTTTAGCAAGTTGATCAGCCCATTTCTGAGCTGATTGACAGACAGTATCGTCGATGGTCAATGCTGGTGCACAATGTAGTTTTCGTTTAGCATTATGAGCGTCTTGCATATCTTTTTGGAATTGAAGTTGAACTTTCGAATAACTACCTCGTTTAGCCAATCGATCAGCTTTAGGAGCAGCTTCTGCTCGTAAATAAATTTCGACAGCGAAAACAATGAAAACGAGTAAATACCAACGCATTGTAACGGCCTAACGTGTAGACAGATATCAGACATCAGTGAAAACTACCAGTATTTATACTCAAACAGTTAATATCTTTTTAATTACTATTAACGGCATATTTTTTGTTACATTTCATTGAGTTTCTATTATCAATGCACCATATTTCGTCTATAATTATGATACGTATCATTTAGATTTTTATTCGAAAAGAATTATTTTTATATCCGCCTCTCATTATGTTACGCATCATTAGTGTTCGTATATTTTAATAAGAAAAGAAGCAAAAAAAAATTGAAACAGATTTTAAAAGAATCATCGTGACATTTGGTTAAGAATAATAATTTCATTACAATTTACACAAATTTGTATCTTGTTGTTGCTTACTATTGGCTCTATGAGAGCAAATAAAAAATTATTTGCAAAGAACTGCATAGTCACTCGGAAGAAGAAAATTTCTTTTGAAATGAATGCTTTTTCAACTTTCGAAATTTTACCTGATGAAATCTTATTAAAAATCTGCCGTTATCTACGAATCGCCGGTGTACTCTACTCATTTTATAATCTCAATCACCGATTAAATGTGACTATAACAGGTTATTGTCGTCATCTAGATCTCTGTGGTATGACCTATCAACAATACAATTCTATTGTGTCCAATATTCTTCCACAATTAGCTCCATTTGTTCAATCATTTGCTTTTAATTATTTCAGAGATAGGTTGTGGTCTACTCAAGCTATTGCTTTATTTAACACACCACAGATCTCATTTGTATTTCCACGAATTCGAAAAATTACATTGTATGACTTTACAAGCGAAGAGCTTTCATCATTTATGAATAAACTTCACAATCTACCCGATCTTAGGGAATTAGTCATTCGAGATATTGTCGGAGATGTTGACAAAACATTGTTAGATGTTTTATTTACTGCCAATAATCATCATATAAATTCAATTATATTCGAACCATTTACAACAGCTTTCGAAGTTTTAGAATTTAAGCATTCATATACTTATGAAAACATTCAAAAACTCGTAATTAATCTTAAATCTAATCAACAATTACGGCAAATTCTTGCTGTGATTCCGAATATACAATATTTATATGTGACTATTTACAAACATGACGATGATATACGTACAGATCAACCATTTATTTATGCACCATCTCTTTTATATATCACAGATTTTCGTTTATCATCAGTCGAATACTGTGAATTAAATGAAATTCATTCTATTGTGCAAAACATGCCGTCATTACAAACTTTATTATTGGATCTATCGACAATTGATGAAAAGTTTATTAACCAAGAATATTTTCTCGCTAATTTACCTCGATCACTACAACAAATCTATTTTATTATTCGATATACTTTCTCCGAAATTAATTTTGAAATTGATTCGTTAATCTCATCATGGGCTGCTTCGTTTCCAGTCAGTTGTTTTGTAAGCGAAAATGGCAACTATTTATACTTATTTACAAATAGTTTAGGAATAAAATTACTCGATTTACCAGTATCAATTGGTAAACAGATCTCACAAACATGCCAATTTGTACAATCTGTTAACGATTTATTTATCTCTGATACAACTTCTTTAACCGATATTTTATCTACATTAAAACATTTTTCACGTGTTCGAAAACTTGAAATTAAAGCTACATGTCTTCCAGAATTATGTACAATAGCTATCAATCCACCAATACCGTTAAGTTTGATTTATCTTCAACAATTGAGAGTATCTGGTATATGTGGATTATTCGACATACTCAAAGCAGCTCCAAATCTAGATTGTCTATCGATAGATTTCGATTGTCTCAGTATTCTAGTTGGTGATGAACCTACCCGAAATTTGTTACAACAACGAATTACTCGTCTCAAAATTCGCTCTCAAGAAGATATTGAATTCTATGCATTTCAACGTGCTGTTCACGTTTTTGATCGTCTTTATTTTTTATGCGTAAGTATCAATGATGCAAAAGCATCGGTTCAAGAAAGTTTATCGGTTATACTCGCTGCACTCAATATCAAACAGATGATTACAATATTTTTCAATAGAAAAAACATGGATAAAAACAGTGTAGATCGACAATGGATAATTGATCATAGTGCTCTGACAGTCAATGATGAGTTTATCGTCGATATTACTGACGATTGGTTTAGTTTATGGAAATGATTATCTCATGAAATATATTTGATTCTTGAATAAAACTGTGATATATATATATATATATATAGTGTAAAAGAAGCAAATTAATATCTACGATCATTTTCCATGTTGTCTATGGACGATCGTAATTGTTGTTCACGCAAAATAGCTGCACGATACTTTTCTGTGAGCTTTTGTATTTGTTTTTCATCTTTGGATCCTTTCCTTTGAAATTCTTCCACAATTTCTTCTTGTTCTTGTAACAACCGTTTCAATTGAATGACTTCATTATCTTTTTGTTGTTTCAATTCGTTAGCAGATCTTTCTGGACTGATAAGCATTTCATTGATAGGTAAAGGATCTTTAACGCTTAAAAATTTTTGAATCAGTTGTGCACGATAATCAACGACTGTAAAATATTGATTGTAAACACTTTCATTACCATTATTATAATCATCTCGATTTATGGAACCAGAAAATAGAATGCCAAGCTTGAAGAACGGTGCAATTTTTTTTGAAATAAACATCTTCAGTCAATTCTTGTTGTAGTTTATGACGTTGTTTTTCATCTTTGGATTCACAATGTGTTATAATCAAACAAGAATTTTTCGAAGTTTCTTTGCCAAAATAATCAATCAGTGTTCTGATCGATGAGATATCTTCCACATTTATTCCACTTGTCAAAGCAGCACAGAAGCAAATCGCATGAAATTTTGTAATTTCCATAGTAGCACACATTTTGATTGTGTTCAAAATAGTTTTGTTGTCACGAATATCAATTTCTTGGCTGCTGCGTTCGAATAAACCCGGTGTATCAATGATATTGATAACGACATCTTTGTCTTGCAAATGAAACGCTTGAAACTGAGGATCTCTTGTTCCTGATTTCAGCGTTAGATCATCCGGTATAGACGTTGGATCGATTAATAAGGCTTTGATTGTTGATTTACCCGTGCGTGTACGTCCAATGATCAAAATATTTATATGTTCAACTTTTTTCATTTTATATTCTCCATTTTCTTTGAACTCTTTTTCGATTTCTCGTTTAATTGTTTCTCGTTTGGATTCGACATTTTCAGGACGATATCGATCACGAAGAGAACTCTGAAAACGCATAATAAATTTTAGTTGTAACTTTTTTATCTGTATGATTATATTTACCGAAGATTTTTTGTCGGACATTATTGAATTCGATGTGCGAATGCTTGCATTGTTTATGTTTTACGACCCTTTTATACATATTATTCAGTAAATATTTACTTTTTTACATGCAATGATAAGTTGGAAAGTTTTAAGAGTTATTTCGGAAGTGAATCATGTGATTTCTTACTGTTATGTTGAAAGAATGAATTCTTGCTGTTTGTTGGATTTTTTTCTTATAAATATTTCTTTTGTCGATTCCTAGAGGGCAAACTGATCCGTAATTATCGTAGATTCTTCTGAATTATTTGGATCAATTTTTGTCCTCAAAGAAATTCGAAGTACACATTTTCCTGCATAAGTAGAAATATCGAAAATAATTTTTTGAGTACTACTCATGTTAATATGAATACTTTTCAAGCAATATGTTATTATGTTCGAGGTTTCGAAAATGAATGGGCCTTGAATTTCATCATTCTTATTTGCGAGAGTTGTATAATAGATGAAATGCGAAGTAAAGATAATCATCCAACAGACTAAACATACATCATTAATATAATAAAGTATTAATTGTTGTTCTTTTTCATTTTATGATGACACTACTTCTGTATATATTTCAAAGAAAAATTGATTGACATAATTGTCATGTAAATTATTACTAGTAAGAGAAATTCAAGCAGAAATACATGACAGATTGTCTCTCGACAAGCGCGAGCATATTTGCGCTTGCAATAAACAAAACTAGTTCAAATTTTTAATTCGAGTGATCGTTATGTCTTTAGCATATATTAGTCAACAGTTGAGCATTTATATCGGAAGTTTTTTATTTATTACTGGTTTACTGGGTAATGGAATCAATATTCTTATATTTATAAGTGAACGTAGTTATCGTCGAACACCGTGTACTTTTTATTTTCTCATCGGTTCAATTTATAATCTTGCATTTATCATACCGACTTCACCAACTCGTATTCTAAGTGCAGGTTTTGGAATGGATTTCATACGTACATCAGATGTTTTCTGTAAAATACGACAGTTTTGTTTGCTCGTGTTTAATATTATATCAATATCTTGTTCATGCTTAGCTACAATCGATCAATTTTTAGCCACTTCAAGAAAATCATCGATTCGAAATTTGAGTCAAATCAAATGGGCCTATCGACTTGTGATTATTGTCCAAATTATTTGGTATTTACAAGGAATACCTGTTTTACTATATCAAAATATTTCACCTATTACAAATAGTTGTATAGTAACTAATCCTCAGTATAGTACTTACATACCCATATTTCTTCTTGGTTTTATGTGTATTATTCCAATTTCAATCATGTGTCTATTCACTTGGTTAACCTATCGAAATATTCATCAAGCAATAGCTCTAGTAGAACAGCATATAGATCGTCAACTCGTGAGAATGACATTCACGCAAGTAGTATTGGTAATTCTTAGTTTTCTACCATATGGAATCTACAATGCATATACATATATAACAGTAAATGTTACCAAAGACTCAAATCGAAGAGCAATTGAAAGTTTAACATCAACGATTGTTAGTTTGATAGTAACTTTGTTCAATACGGTATGTTCATTTTGGACTATTTATTCAATAATAATGAAAATATATTCTTGAATATTTTTAGATTAGTTGTTACACATTTTTAGTATCGTCACATCGTTTTCGTCGAAATGTGAAAAAAACATTATCCCTTTCCCGAAGATCAAATAATGTTGTTCCAAGTTCAATTTAGTCAAGTTTTAAAACAAAATCCTATAGCAAGCCTAGGTCATCATTGTTGAACAGTGGATGGTACCAAGTCGTTTGTTTAGTGTCTGAAATTCAATCAATATTTCGAAGAAAATAATTTAAAGTAAAACTTACTATGGTCGATATAGAAACTACGTCCATCATCAGTCTCTCTCGTTTCCCAACCCTTTGGCAACGGCGCATACTTTTCCAGTAGCTTGGCATTGCATAAATGCACCTACATTTTCAAAAAGATTTAGTCTTCACAATGAGTGGTATCTTCAATGATATAACATACCCAAGTTTTGATGTTGTGTGTATTGTCTATGAAATAAATTCGTCCATCTTTAGTCGTTTGTACTTTCCAGTTATACTTCAGAGATATTTTTGATCATTCAATTATTTCATAAATAAGAATGAATGAATACTTACGGGCAATGGTTCATACTTTTTTAAACGTTCTGATTCGTTTACCAAACGTATATTCACTTCTGTTCCTGAGTAAAAGCGAGGATCGGTCTGAACAAAAATTAAGAACGTAAAATTACTGAAATAAAAATAGCATTTCATTACTGGAGTAGTACGTCCATTCAACTGATCATAAAACAAAAATGAACCATCTTTATTCGTTTTTCTTCCCCAAAAATCGGGAAGATCAGTTAAATGCTGTGCTGAATTAACATTTTCAGTATTCGTAAGAGAATCGGTATTTTGCGATTCCTTATTGGATATAGACATGCGAGAATGTGCCAATGATTTGGAAGGTGGTGGAAGTAAAATAACAGGCGGCACGATTTGTTTCAAATGAATTATACGCAGACCGTTGCCTTGCTGTACATAGCCCATGACTTCAAAATAACTACATGGCAATAATAAAACTTCATTCTCACGTGGAAATTGTGAGTGATTTTGAATTCTCTTTCCATTGAAACACTGAATAGCAAATAGAATTCTATCACCTTTATCGCCAAGGAATGTATCGGAGTGAAACAGTTCGAGCGATGCCGTACACGATGTTAATCCCCACCAGAAAAATTTCTTTCCTATTTTAAAGTCGTCATTGATCTTTTCTTTCACACCACGCCAAACTACATCTTTAACATCTTCTATTTTCCACAAGGCTGTAAGTAACAATTTTAAGTAAGAGAAATATGGAATGAGCTGCTTTCGATCTTCATTTCGTAATGCTGCATTCATCTGTTTATATAAACATTCCATAGTGTAAAGGTAAATAGCTGATGATTCATTTGATGTGAGGCCATCTTGTGGATTCTCACAGTTCACTGTTGCTGTCCATGCATACGCTTCAATATTATCGCAAACAAAATCTAGAGGACGAATCGCTTCTTTCAATGAAACAAGTGGCTTCAAGTCATAGCCGCTTATAGGACTTGGAGCTTTGCTTGGTTCTGAAGCCGCATCCAAGAAACGTCGATTGTGAAAATTACCATTGCTTGCTTCAGACATTTATCTAATCAAAAAAAATGTTCGCACAAAATAGAAAGACTCGAAATTAATAATAAGATTTTGAAATCGATCAAACAAACTGTGGGCACAAATAGAAAATGAAAAGAAAACTAGTGAAAATAAATACCAAAAAAAAATGTGCTTTCTTTTAATGCGGCATACTTCAATTTTTTTTCGTTTTTTTGCCTATGTATTTCATCAGAAAATGAAAAAAAGACAAGATTTATTTTTACAATGCAAAGACGAAAAAATTAAGTTATGAAATAATTCTGTATGTATCTAAAATTATTTAGAATTTGTTTTATTAAATTAACAAGTTGTTGATGCTGAAGGATTGCTAATTATAAATTTTTGTATTCGATTATTTCCTTGATCTGTAACATATAAATTTCCGTATCGATCAAATTTAACATCTCTTGGAGTTCGCAATTGATTAACAGCATTACCAACACTACCACTACATCCAACTACACAAATTCCACCAGCAGTATAATTTGTTGTCCATTTCATTATTCGACCATTGGCTGCGTCAGCCACATAAACATATCTACAAAACACGAAAGACCGACGTTATATTTGACTTCATCAATGATACAAATGTACGTATATCATACCCATTATTATCAACGATGATAGCAAAAGGAGTATTTAATTGGTTGAGAGCTGAACCAGCCGAGCCGTTACCAGCAACAATCGTTCCATTCAATGAACCGGGTTCATATTTCAGAACACGATGGTTACTGGCATCAGCAACGTACAACGAATTATTAGCGTCCATGAAATTACCAAACGGACCGTTCAATTGATCAAGTCCTGAACCAGCTGATCCACCACCAGCTAGAACAATACCTTGCGATGAATATGGAACATACTTTCCAACAACATTATTATCCGAATCTGTTATATAGATATTATTATTGACGTCAATATGAAGATCTCTCATTTGTCCAAGTGGATTATAGGATGTATTTGATGCAAGAGTAATTCCAAAACGAGAACCATTTTCAAATTTTTGAATTCGATAATTATCACTATCAGCTACAATGAGATCGCCGTATTGATCTACAGCTACACCTTTGGGTCCGCTCAATTGGTCTGATGCATTTCCAAGGGTGCCATTGCCTGCAATAATAACACCTGTCGACGAATTCGGATAAAATCGTAAGATACGATAATTATCTCGATCAGTGACAGTAAGAGTATCATTGTTGTCAACAAAAATACTCACAGGAACACGGAGTGATATCAAATCTGACCCAGCAGAACCATTTTGATTACCGGCAATTGTAGTTCCATTAGCATTCCATGTTGCACATTTACTTATCGACAATGCATAGATACCAACAGGAGTGACTACGAAAACAAAATCGTATATTTTAATGTTTGTTTTTTCTCCTGTTTTCAGAAACTCACAGGTGATTGTTGTTTGACTTGTTGTTGAACTCGAACTAGTTGTACTTGTCGATGTAGTTGATGTTGATGTCGTTGATGTTGAAGTTGTTGCAGTCGTTGCAGTTGTTGTGGTTTGAGATGTAGTTGTTACTGTCGTTGCTGTTGTTGTCGTCATTGTTGTTTGAGTCGTTGATGATGCAGCAGCTCTGTCTTGTGAAACTATCATAGGTACTGCAACAGCTGCACCAATGCCTCCTACTAATAATACACCAAGTACACTCATGAGTACTTTTACTCCTTTACTAATCTGTTGTCCATCAGTACGATGATGTCTTCTAAAGAAAAATACGAAGAAGATAGATGTTGTATCAAGTAGAGAAGTATATCTAACTCTATGGATTCAATAGGCTGAATTTTATTGAAGTCTGCATGATAGTGTTGATAAGACGGCATGTTCACTTTCACTTCAGCTGATTGTTTGTGAAAATGAATTTCAAAAAATATTTTCTTACATTATATGCTATTATCGTGTTAATGGAAGTTTGTTTATTTTAGGTATTTTTGACTATAACGAACTTCGAGTTCATTTTTCTCGATTGATTGAATACATCGTATTGCATTAAAGTGCATTTAAGAAAAGTACACTCTTTCTAGGTACATATTATTTTAAGAAAAAATACTTTCATTTCGTCCATTGTTGATATATTATAGAGAAGTGAGATCTCTGATGCAATGAGCATATAAAGCAATTACATATTCAAACGTATAATTTATAGTTTGTTTACTATTTGATGTGACTAATTAATCGATTGACATGTTTACGTGCGCATCAAAATGAAGAAAGAGAAAAAAAAATGTCGTCCAATGACGACATCTCTCTGCTGTCTCTGTAATTGATCATTATGATGAAAATCTAATTATGTTTTCAATGATAAATATAGAATAAAATTGCCCTCATTTATTACGAACAAAAAATTCAATCATATACGCATTCTACAGTGTTGTTTGCAAAGTGAAAATGAACGATAATCGAATTAATGCCATAGTTGTTCGACCTCAACCGCCATTTTCAGAACGATCAATCTTTACTACGGATGACTCAGCAATGATTCCAACAACTTTGTATATTATTTGATTTTCCTTTCGACTTTAATATTCAGTAGAATACTTCATAGAGAAACACCCGTTTGGTCAATACATCGATCTGCAATAATTGTCAGTTTATTTATACTCATCACAGGTATCATAATAATGATTGGCATCATAATAGTTTGTCTGACTTCTTTCAAACATACAGGTAACAAACATAAACTACTTTCTCATTATAATAAACGAAGATTTTTATCTAGATAACAAGTGTGAATTCAATCTTAAACTAGTAACTAAAAAGCCAGTTGAATATAAATATGGACCATGTTATGTTGCGATTGGTGATTTCAATAATGATGCTATTTCAGATCTAGTTATTGCTCAGAAATCTGTTGATAAAATTACAGTCTATTTTGGAAATGGAAGTGCTTCTTTTAAAAATCGAATCGAATATTCAACTGGTCTTCATTCAAATCCTTGTATAGTTCAAGTTGGTGATTTTAACAATGACTCTCAATTGGATATTGTTGTAGCCAATTTTGGAAGTAATAGCATTCACGTGTTCGATGGACATGGAAATGGTTCTTTCACTGAAGGTATTCGTTTTTCAACGAACTCTTCTCGACCAATAGCGATGATTACTGCTGATTTCGATAGTGATTCTATACTTGATATTGTTACTGCTAATTATGGAACTCATAGTATCAGTATACATTATAGTCGTACGCAATTTCGATCGTCAGTAACATATTCAACAGGCTATGATTCGTTTCCAGTAGCATTGACGGCAGCTGATTTCAATAATGACAATTACACGGATCTTGCTGTTGCCAATTTTGGTACAAATAATATTAAAATACTGTTTGGTAATCGTGATAGAACATTCGACAGTGAAATCACGATTTCAACTGGAATGAACTCTCAGCCACACTCGATAGTAGCAGCACATTTCAATGCTGATAATTCTATCGATCTAGTAACTGCTAATTTTGGCAGTCGTGAAATTCGAATATTTTTGAACAACGGTAATGGAACTTTTGCAAATCATGCCCATTATTCGACGGGTTCTGCATTGCCCTATGCAATCGATGTCGCTGATTTCAATCGTGATAAACGAGTCGACATTGTTGTCACCGCCAAAGGTTCAGATAATGTTCTACTATACCTTGGAAATGGAAATGGATACTTTAGAAATCCAAAAGTATTTCAAACTGGTTCTCATTCTACGATTTCTATTGCAATAGGTTATTTCAATACGGACAACCGATTAGATATGGTGGTTGTGAATGATGACATAGATAATTTCGATATCTTCGTTGGTTATTTTGAAGGTTTTTCAACTCAAACAAAATATTCCGTTGACTTTGAACCAACATCAGTTACGGTTAGTGATTTTAATAATGATAGTCGATCAGATATTGTTATCACGAATAGTGATAACGATACTGTAAGTGTCATTCTTGGTCATGACGATGGTTCTTTTGCTAGTGAAGCATCGTATTCGACTGGATTCCATCCACAGTCAGTTGCTGTTAGTGATTTAAATAACGATGGTCGACTAGATCTCATTGTGGGTAACTATTATAGTAATGATATAAGTGTTCTTCTTAATCATGGTGATGGTACTTTTGCAAATCAAACAAGATATTTAACTGGTGAAGGACCACGATCGATTGCTGTGGGTGATTTTAATAGTGATAATCAGCTGGATATCGTTGTTGCTAACTATGCTAACGACACTGTAAGTATGCTTCTTGGTTATGTTGATGGTACTTTTGGAAATCAAATGTCATATTTCGCTGGTTCTGGTCCAGCGTCTATTGCTGTCGATGATTTTAATAATGATGGTCGATTAGACATCGTTACGGGCAATGCTTTTAGTAACGATGTCAGTATTCTTCTTGGACATGGTAATGGTTCATTTTTTACGGAAACAAGATATTCGGTTGGCTTATTTCCACGATCTGTTGTTGTTAGTGATTTCAACAATGATACTCGACTAGATATTGTTGCTGCTAATACTTATAGCGATGATTTGAGTGTACTTCTTGGTTATGGTAATGGCTCCTTTGAAAATCAAATAAAATATGCAGTTGGAGATGAGCCGCGGTCGATTGCTGTTGGTGACTTTAATAATGATAGTCGACTCGACATCGTTACTGCCAACTTTTATGGTAATGATGTGAGTGTTCTTCTTGGTCACAGTGATGGTTCCTTTGAAGAGCAAAGAAAGTATCCTATTGGATCTTCTCCACAATCTGTTGCTATTGGTGATTTTAATCATGATGGTTGGCTCGATATCGTTACTGCCAACTCTGAGGATGACGTTCTGAGTCTACTTTTACAACTTGACGAAGGAGGAATAATCCATATGACTAGCGAGACATCTGCTAATGGATCTAGCTTACGAGATTTTATATTTAATGATTTGAATAACGATAATCAACTGGATATAGTTTTGGTCAATTATGGCACGGATAATTTAGGTGTTCTCTACGGTTATGGAAATGGTAGCTTCAGAAAACAGCAAATAATCAGTTCCATGCCAGATTCACGACCGGTTCGCATAGCATTTGGTGATTTTGATGGTAACTCTCTTGACGATATTGTGGTAGCTAATTATGGTACAAAAGAGCTTGCGATACTTCTTGGAGACGGTAATGGAACATTCACTTTTCAAACTCAAATCAACACGCAATCATCGTCTTTGAATTCATATCCCGTAGCCATGGTTGTCACACATATGAATGATGACAAGATATCTGAAGTAGCTTTGATATATTATGAAACAGACAACGTAGATATATTCGTGGCACAGAATCGTCTCTTCTTTGCAAATAAAACGAAATATTCACCTAGTTTTAGCTCAATATCAATTGCTACTGGCGATTTTAATAATGATGGTCGAGTCGATATTGTTACAGCTAACTTTTTAAGTCATGATGTGAGTGTTCTTCTTGGTCATGGTGACGGTTCATTTGCACAAGAAACAATATATTCAGTTGGACTTTCACCACGAGCTGTTGCTGTTGGTGATTTCAATAATGATAGTCGACTCGACATTGTTACTGCCAACTATGCTGATAATACCGTAAGTGTCATTTTTGGTCGTGGTGACGGTTCGTTTACAAATCAAACAGTATATCCAGTTGGCGATGAACCACAATCGATTGCACTTGGTGATTTCAACAAGGATGACCGTCTTGATATTGTTGTTGCCAATCAAGATAGCGATGATGTGAGTATTCTCCTTAATTACGGTAATGGTTCTTTTGTAAATCAAACAAGATATTCTGTTGATTCTCAACCATCATCAGTTGCTGTTGGTGACTTTAATAATGATAATCGACTCGACATCGTTACGTCCAATCGTAAAAATGGTACTATAAGTGTACTTATTGGCCATGGTAATGGCTCTTTTCAAGATCAAATAAGATATTCCGTTGGAGAAGAACCAGTAACTGTTGCTGTCGGCGATTTTAACAATGATACTCGACTAGATATCGTTATCGGCAACTCGATGAGTAATGATGTAAGCATTCTTTTTGGTTACGGTGATAGTTCATTTGCAAAGGAAATAAGATATTCTGTTGGATCGTATCCAGCATCTGTTACCGTTGGCGATTTTAACAATGATAATCGATTAGATATTGCTGTTGCTAACGGTATAAGTAATGATGTAAGCGTTCTTTTGAGTGATGGTAATGGTTCTTTTGCAAATCAACTAAAATATCCAGTTGGCACTTCTCCTCTATCAATTGCTGATGGTGATTTTAATAATGATACTCGAACCGATATCGTTGTTGTCTGTCTTTTGAGTAATAATGTGAATGTTCTCATTGCATATATGCAAACAGTGTTAGACAAGAATAAAACGCTATTGACAGGAAATGGATCAAAGCCAATGTCGTTAGTTGTGGGCGATTTTAATAATGATAGTATCATGGATATCGCAACAATCAATTCAGGCACTCACAATATTGGTGTTTTTCTTGGTTATAATAATATTTCTTTTACAAATCAAATAGTTTACACATTGAATTCAACAATATCACCATGTTCGCTAGCTGCAGGTGATTTCGACAATGATCTTCAACTAGATATCGTCTTTGCTGACTGCAAATCTGATATGATTGGTGTTATTCTTGGACGAGGTAATGGTTCTTTTGGAAATTTAAAATTCTATTCATCAAATTCAAACTCACTTCGAAATTCAATAGCAAGCATGGATATAAATAATGATACTAACTTAGATATTATTGTTACGAATCAAGATAGTAATAGTATAGGTGTCATTTTTGGATATGGTAATGGCACATTCGGATCAGTCATCTTATTTCAATTAGAATATGGATCAAACCCGTTTTCGACTATGTTTGGAGATTTAAATGGTGACGGAAAAGTAGACATGGCAATGATTAATAATGGTACTGACAGTTTAAGTGTTCTTTTGCAGACATGTTCAGATTTCCATGGATAATTAAATTAAAAAAGTGAAGCTTTTTTGTAAAATAAATAATATGGCACGATTCGTTTAATAAAGAATTTTTACTTTACTATATTGTAATATGCTTCGTCAGTTACTTTACTTAGAGAGACGACAAAAAAACAATGAAATAACAGTGCATATAGCAAAGAGGAAGCACGAATGGCATGAGGTCATTATAGGCCGAATATTCTATCACGATAAAGGATCTATACCAATTAGTGTTTAGACCTTACACAGCAGTAAATTTTAACTTACAGAAATATTTCTTAAATTCAAGAGAAACACAACTTCTCATTTTCTCTGATCAAAATTCAAATCCTTTGACGTATAGTCGGTCCTAATTTTTTTTGTCGCTCATATTAGAATGAGAACGGTTGGTAATTTTAATAATATAATAAAAAAATTTTTAGATGACATTCATTCTATTACGTATCACAGACAAATAAATGAATGCCCTGAAGTAAAAATACAAGGATCTTCTTTCTTTTTATTGTTAATTTTACGTGAGGCTATTGATGTTTGGAAATAATCTTTTTTTTTTATTAAGAATTAGTCTGAGAACATTCTTTGATCCAACAAGAGAAACGACAATTCATATATTATCTTGATTATGCCAACGTTTTATTTATAGATCCAATTTTTAGTTGAATGACACTGATTAATATGAACATCTCATGAAGTCTTTTTCCTGTCAAAAGTATTTTTTTAATCTAATCGGATAGTTGTTTTTCTCCTTTACAGTTCGTGTCAAAACTAGAGCATCTAAAGACTATGGAACTTCTCATTGGAAGATATTAATCCGATTCTAAATCCAAGTGAAAATGGTTATCATAGAATTCTTATATTTTATGGAGTTCAGTTCTGTAGTCTATAAATCAGAAAATACGGATCCTATTAATTTCAGAATCATTATTAATACAAACACAAAATGAACGCAGTAAGCGATATTTGGGCTACTATGAATACATCCTTTCGTGGTCAAGATGTGCATATGATTTCGTTAATTAATCTATTCGAACGTTTTCATGCTAATTCACAGACTGGTTTATCAACTAGTTTTGTAAATGATGCTCGAGTACAGTATGGAAATAATGCAATTACATCAACAAAATCACCTGGCTATGTTTGAGTATTATTCAAACAATTATTTGTAGCTTTTAATTTACTTTTTTGATTGGGCACTGTATTTGCTTTTATAGGCTACGGGTGTTTTTCTACAGCACCTTCAGCACATATAACATTAGATGTTGGCATTGTACTTCTTGTAGTTATCTTCTTTAATTCGGTTCTCAATGTTTATCAAGAAATGAAATCGATTAAAATCATTGGATCATTTGCAAAACTATTACCTACTATTGCTCCGGTTCGTCGTAATAATACCGAACAACAGATTGTTGCCGATGAATTGATTCCAGGTGATATTATTATACTTCAATCAGGCATGAAAATACCAGCTGATTGTCGATTTATTGTCTGTAATGGACTTAAAGTAAAATTTTGTTTCTATTTTCTCAAATTTTCAAAATCATTTAGATCAATCAATCGGAATTAACTGGTGAATCTAAACCTGTCACAGCTACGATCGAATGTACCAGCGAAGTATTTATGGAATCAACGAATATTGGCATTTATTCGACATTAGTCGAACAAGGTTCAGGTGAAGCAATCGTCATTGCTACCGGTGATCATACAGTTTTTGGCAAAATGTCAGCCGTCACTCATGGCAAATCGAATACAGAAATCACAAGTCTACGTCGTGAAATCAATCGTTTTGTTTTGGGTATTTTTTTGGTTACTCTATTTGGCATTAGTATTTTATGGATTACGTGGGGAGCATGGACGCAATTTGATCATCCAACTTATCTTACTGTCATTGATAATTGTCTTAATTCAATCGGTATGATTGTTGGTTTCTTACCTATCGGTTTACCCTCAGCTATAACTCTCGGTAAATGATTGAATGAAATATGTACGTATATTTTTGTTTCCATTTTAGCATTGACAATTGTTGCTAAACGAATGTACAAGCAAAATGTTCTGATGAAAAGTTTAGAAATTGCTGAAACATTCGATTCTGTGTCTGTCATTGCTACTGATAAGACTGGTACATTGACAACAAATAAAATGAAAGTAACTAGTATTCTTTGGGATACGGAAGATGATTATGAAGTCGATGCATACGATGACGAAGATGAAGATGACAATAATGGAGATTTATTTACAAAATCAATGGAATGTCTTTCAAAAGGATGTTCTAATCAAGCTCATTTTAGAACAGTAAAACCTGATACTGCCACAAATAAATTATCTCGTCGACCCGAAGGACAGAAAAACAATAATCTACAAATGAAAACTCAAAAAAAGAATGGAATATTTCGTGATTTACTTCTTGCTGCGACATTATGCAATAATGCTGAAAAGAAACTTGCAAAAACGAAATCAAAAGATAGTTTACAACTGCGTCTTGTTGGTAATGCTGCTGATATTGCTCTTTACAAATTATGTGTCCACGGATCTAATATGGACATTGATGAAACGCGTCAGTTTAATTCACGTTTAAAAGTTCTACCATTCAATTCATTGAATAAATTCATGATCTCAGCTAATCGACTTAAATCAAATGATATTTCTGTAGCAACTAATGAACGTACAGTTTTAATTACATTGAAAGGTGCGCCTGATATTGTTATTCAACGTTGTTCATCATACAAAACGAATGACAATCGAATTCTACCATTAACAGGTCAAATTAAAGAGAAATTATTCAGCCGTCAAGAAGATTTCGGTAGGAAAAAAAACTACCTATGACAAGAACAAAAACAAAAACTTCATTTCATTTATTAGGAAAACATGGTTATCGTCTTCTTGCTATATGTCAACAAAAATTTAGTCAAACACAATATGATCAACGAATGTTAAACTATGAATCACGAAAAAGTAGTACGATATTGAATAAAGAAGATCTCAATGGTTTACCAGAAAATTATTATTGTTTTCTGGGTTTCTTCTGTTTATTCGATCCGCCACGAATGGATGCAGCTAATACTGTAATGAAAATTCGTCAAGCACATATTCGTCTAGCTATGATCACTGGTGATCATTCGACGACGGCAAGTGCAATTGGTCGACAAGTGAATCTCTTTTCATCGGAAATCGCTGAAAAAAATGGCGTCGATAAAATTCAAATAGGAACACATACAAATAGCCAAGTCATTCTTCGATTATATCGTAATGAAACTTTATTAGAAGAACATGTGCCTCAAGAAGTGACGCGAGTAAATATTGTTGAAAATAAAATCAATAGAAATGATTCTATCAGTCGACCATCATGGTTTAAACGAGTTTGGCTTTGTATTGAAAGTAAATTTCGTGAGCCTAAATCGGTGATTGTCGAAGACGATGCAAAAACAAAAACGATTCCTTATGCAATTGTCGTAAGTTCACACATTTCAAAATGAATTATTTTCTTTGTTTAAATGTTATTTATAGATTACTGGTTTTGAAATCGATTTTCTCGACGATTCAATGTGGAATTGGGTATTGTCACATGAAGAATTGATATTTGCACGTACAACACCGGAACAAAAACTACGCATTGTAACAGAATTTCAACGACGTGGAGAAATCGTCGCCGTTGTTGGCGATGGAACAAATGATATTCCATCACTGAAACGTGCTAATGTCGGTATTGCCATGCGATCAGGCACGCAAGCATCGAGAGAAGTTAGCGACATGATTCTACTTGATAATAATTTTTCATCGATTGTTGGCTCTTTCAGCATTTATGGCTATAGTATTCTGCATGTTAAATGGTATCGATTCGGTCACAAGTTGATTGCTAATTTTTTGCTTCGATTTAGATATATGTATGTCACTTGCCATTGTAACAGAAAAGGCTGAAAATGACATTATGTCTCGACCACCGATAGTTCGAAGAAAAAGTCGTCTATTCAATTTTAAAGCAGTTATTCATGGATACCTATTTGTGGGTAGTTTCGAATGTTTTACTGCATTTTTTTGTTTCTGTTACCATTGGATTGATAATGGCGTACCGTTCTATTCGTTTGTATTTACTTATGAACATTTTGGAAATGCACCTCGTATAGATGTTCCCCCCGATGTTTTGAATCAAATGGTGTATACATCACAACCAGTCTATTATTCTTCATTATGTATTTTTCAATTCTTTAATTTTCTTGCTACACGAACACGATATACATCAGTCGTTCGACAGAATCCAATTTGGGGTAAAAATCGAAATTTATATGGATTTGGTGCCATGCTTATTTCCATTGGTATACAGTTAATTTTCACGCGTATTTCTTGGTTCAATCAAGTCTTTAGTACGGCTCCTATACCTATAAAATATATCCTGCCAACACTTGGATTTGGTGTACTTTTTTTGCTTCTTGATGAACTTCGAAAACTCTGTATTCGAACATTTCCAAACAGTATTTTAGCAAAAATTGCATGGTAATACTAGAACAATAGCTTGTTTATATATTTTTCGTCAAATAAAAATATTTTCGAGCATGAACAGAAAAAAAGGAGGTCATGGTTTATGTTTGTACTTCGATGGTTGGTTGAATGCTTGTGTTGCTATTGAACGAACTGTGAATGTATCAAAGGGAGTGAAGTTTGATAAAAAAATGAGCAGACGAATGGCTCGACGAATGATTTTCATTTTATTAACATTGATCTTGGGAAGTCTTATTCATGAACCAATTCAACACGATTTGTTTACACATACAATCCCAAAATAAAAATCAATAAAACATAATTTAAGTAATATATATGAAAATATAACAAATGAAATAATCAAATATGTCCTAGAAATTCAAACATTGTGTATTGTTCGCTACACTCATGCTCTTCAGAATTACAATACATTTACTTTATTTGTTCATCTTATATACCGTTTATTGCAAATCTTGGTTCTGCTGTGTTTATTATTTTTGGAACTGCTCGACAACGATCAACAGCACAGAAGCATCTATCTTTCAAGGAACATATTCTTAAACAATTGAGTGAACACAAACAATTAATAGTCAGTCCTATCGTTCTGCTTACATTAGCAATGCCTCGTTTAATTCTATCATTAGTATCTGGATGCGTAGATTCATCAACTAATCCATGGTTATATCTTTGTGGTTATTTTATTTCTTTTACACCACCAATGCTTATCTTTGTTGTCCCATCCGAATTTTATTTCAATACTTTCAAAGAATCAATGACAAAATGCTTACGACGAATTCGAAATTAATTGTCACTCACTTTTCGTTTTATCGAATATAATATTTTGTATGACCTAGATTTCTAAAAGAAAGAATATTCAAAGCGAGTTAAAAAAAAATAAAAATATAACGAATAAAAGCACTTGAATATTCTACACGCGTCACACAATGCCATGAGAAGCCGTTCGTTTCCCTGGCTGAATAATAACAGAATCGAAACGAAATATATATTAATCAAGTCTTCCTTTATTAAATTCAAAACAGAAACACGAATCTTATTCGATCACAGTCCATTTTTTTATTGTTTTACGATAGAAATTCAGTGCAAAGAAATATTGTTGATGTCGGCGATAGCACAGAGTAATATCAAACTTAGTGACTGGTCTATGCCTGAAAGCGAGGAAAAAGTGCCAAAGTAAACTCATTTCACGCATTCTTTCTAATAGCATATACTATTTAAGGTCGTCATCAAAATGGACATCAATAAAATCTATGATAAAGGCTCCGTCTTGTTCAATCGGTATGTTCTTGGGTATATTATCGAATGGAATTACTCTGGCTATTGTTACCACAGTTTGGATCAAATCATTTCAACCGACTAGCATTATCATTACAAATGGTAGGATTTCTCATGAATTAGATTATAGATATAAATTTAAATATGATTCTTGTAGAAATACCACCAGGAACAATACTTTTATTCACTGGAAATCTTGAGAAATTGAATGGTTCAACTCATCGTTGGTTGTTGTGTGATGGTTCAGAAGTTTCTCGATTTATTTATCGAGATCTTTTTGACGTTATTGGTGAGATATATGGCCCGGGTAATGGAAACGACACTTTTAATTTGCCTGATTTTCGTGGTCGTTTTGCACTTGGTAGCAACAGTAGTAATATCAGCGAACTAGTTACAGGTGGTGCTGCAACACATGTATTAACTTTGGACGAAATGCCTACGCATGCTCATACTCCCGGTACATTTATGCTAAATGCAAGTGGTGAACATAACCATACTGTGGACGATCCTGGTCATAATCATGGAGGATCAACTGGTAGTGCAACAGTTACAGTTATTGGTAGCACAGGAAATGTGGGTTGGGGATCTGATTGGGACCGTTATTCTACATCACATTCACACACTATTCCTAATGGTACAACTGGTATTACATTAAAAACTAGTGGCAGTCATACGCATTCATTACAGGGTAACACAAGTTTTGAAGGACAAAGCCAAGCTATCGATATGATGCCACCATATCAAATAATACATTATATTATTCGAGTATAATGACTATACTGATAACTGAAATACAATTTCTATTTTAGTATTCAAAAACTTTAATTATCAATAAATTTTTGTATAAGAACAGAATTTGAATCATTCATAGTAGAAACAATTAATGAATCATCTAAAATAATTGCACCTAACTGAGAATGATCAGCTTCTACCCAACCTAACCATTCACCCCATCGAATTTCTTCATGTATCAATTGATTTGATGGAATAAAATGATAAATAACACTTGTTGCAAGATATTTTCCAGGACCAAATGACATAAATATCGTCCAAATATTTCCTGTATTTGAATCAAATCCAATGAATGATGACATTAATTGTAGATCTTGTAAAGTTCGATTACTTAATATCATTGACGAAGAATTTTCTTCTGTAGCGAATTTCCATTGTCGTAATTCAGTTAAATTTGTTTTCCTTGTAACATTCGACCAGATAAGAGTATCTGTATTGATCAATGCAGCACCACCAACAAGATTCACTGGAAATATTCCATCATGTGGTTTGTACATTCCAATCAATTCAAATGAATAACGATCAAGAACAATCATTCCAATACCATTCATCATAACAAAAATATGTTCTTGAGTTGGTATATCCCAAATATTAGATAAACCGAAACGACTCGGTAAGGAAGAAGAATCAAATTGACGTAACAACGATCCATTAAGTAGAGAAATTTCTACGACTAACTCAGGATTGCCTAAAAACCTTTTACTTAATAATGCGTAAACACTACTACAATTAGATGTGTCATAGGCACGTTCTAATAACACGATAGAATAATTCGTTGACATATTCACTGAAACAACTTGAACGGATTGAAATGGATGAGTATCTGTTCGTGTTAATATGAGTAGAGTTCCATTTGGATTAAGAATAGGTCCTAATTTAACGACTGACACTGCAATTGAACTGTTGATTGGAAGCCAAAATATTGTCGATGGAACATTAGGACCAGCAAAATCAATGATCGATAAATTCGATGACATCTTCGTTGTATTTCGTGATAATGCCCATTGAATATCAAAATTTTCTTTTCCAGCTTGTACTAACTTCGTTATTGTAGAAGTTGGAGCAATAATCGAATTAGATAATTGAATTGATGCTTTTACGTCGCCATTAAATATCGAAAACAATATTAAAATTATAAGAAAAAACATTTTCTTTTCATCGGTGTATTCTTCTTCTTCTTCTACGTACGGTTGATAGTATCAACAAGAAATTCAAACAAAGGTCGAGATAACAAACTTATGAGATACGAGTGCATATCTTTAAACGGAACGTAATTGCACCATATCAAAGAAAAGTCAAAATAAGAACGAGAAAGAAAAAGTATGCTAATTGGTGATTGGCTTGTTTCGATTGGAGATACTTCGTCTGAGAACTGGAGGGATGACTAACATAAGTATTCATTTACTGTGTTGACATCAGGACGGTAGGCACGGAAGTCGCCATCCGCTAAGAAGTGTGTAAGAACTTACCTGACGAATGGGTGAATACTTTGTCATGTACTTAGAATCTCCATACGCTATCCAATCACCTTTTTTTCTTATACATCTATTGAATTTTTGTCCTATGTTATTTCAAAGTAAATAGAGAAAAATATTATTCTTGTTCTTTCTTTTCATTCTTCATACTCTTATGTTGAAATATTTGCACGTGTTTATTATCTATAGCGAGTCTTATTAATGGCGAATTCAATGAATATTCGATACGGTGTTGATTGGAGTGCTAATGCAAGTCCAACATCTCATTGTTGGTTTCCATTGACATCGAATGAATCAACACTTGTTCGATGTGGATCATGTGCATTAGAAATCGATTCAAGTAAGATCGATAATTCAATTGCATCTTGTCGTCCATCATTTATCGATACAAATGAAAATGACGAACATTGTTGGTCTCAAACCTATTCACTTGCGTCACCATGTGCACGTTGTCAACGAACATTGAACGATAATAATAATCTTTTTACTAGTGCATATATACCATTCGAAAGAATAACAACTATGATTAATCCAAAGATGTCGCATGGACCTTGTGATGGTCTTGTTTGCTTGTGGTGTGGACGAAATTATCATCAGACATGTTGGCAAGAACTGACTGACGATGAAAAGAAAGTTAAATGTGATTACGGAATATTTCAGTAGGATTTGTCTGCATATGATTTTTGTTTACAAATTTCATATATTCATAGAAATGTGATCATTCGTCCTCAATGGCTCAGTCGTTCGATCGAATCAAAAACTGGTTTCAAAGCAAATATGCAATTTGAATCAACGGTCGATCGATTTCTATTTACGCCTGTAATTGTTTTTATTAATAAACGTTCTGGTGGTCAAGTTGGCGAGAAAATCTACTATGAGCTATTGCAAAAATTGAATCCACGTCAAATCTTTGTTCTTGAAAATAATGAAACAATCAGTCAAGCTTTAGAAATCTATAGATCTCTTCCGAATCTTCGCATTTGTGTATTTGGTGGTGATGGAACTGTTGGCTGGATTCTTGATCGTTTAGCTGAAGCTTACCCATCGGGAAATAATCCACCAGTAGGCATTTGTCCTCTTGGCACGGGCAATGATTTGTCACGAGTGTTATCTTGGGGTGAACAATATGATCCGAAACGATTATTTCAAACATTGTTACAAATTCCTCAAGCTGAAACAGTTTCACTCGATCGTTGGCAAGTTCAAATCGAAGAAGTCAATTCAACAGACTTTAAAAAACGTGAAGTTCGATTTCCATTTCTATTCGACGATCCAAAATTTACTCAAGAAACAAATCGTGCTCGTTACGAAAAATATCATAAATTGCCTAATGTTCGATTTATAAATTACATGAGTTTCGGTTTAGATGCAGCTATTGCTCTAGAATTTCACGATGAACGAACACGTGATCCATCGAAATTCTCGTCGCCGTTGAAGAATAAACTCATGTACGTCAATGAAATTGGCAAATATTTCAATGATTTTGCTCGAGCTAATATTTGGAATTTGAGTTCATACATTCGTTTAATCTGCGATGGAGAAGATCGAACAAATGCTCTACGAAATTGTCATACATTGATCATACTCAACATTCCGAGCTATGCAGCTGGTACAAATCCATGGGGAAATTCAGTCAATCTATTCGAATTTCTATCAGGAACGTCGTTCGAACAGCAAGACTTCGGCGATCGATTAATTGAAGTCGTCGGTTTGAGTACGGCACATATGGCTGCTATTCATCTCGGTTTGCCGGGCATTCGAATTGCTCAATGCCGTCAATTGAATCTTGAACTTTGCTCGCCAATAACGGCACAAATGGATGGAGAACCTTTCTATCTTTCATCGTCGATTATGATCAATATTACTCATGCCGGACAAGTATGTTTATTAAAAAATAAAACGAAATAAAATTTAACAAACACCCAAGAGAACGCTCACATTTTGATAACCATAATTAGCGACGATAACATCAGATATTCGATCGTTATTAACATCAGCAACTGTCAAATGTTTGGGCAAATAACCAGTTGCATACGATGTTCGAGGACCAAATAGACCTTGACCATAATTGAGAAATATATCGACATTAGATGTAGCATAGTTTGCTACAATGATATCAGGTTTTGAATCTTGATTGAAATCAAATGCTGCGATTGATATCGGATAGCCACTTGTTGAATAATTCGTAGTTTGTAAAACAAATTGATTATTATACATATTGATAAGAAATGTTACAGTACTGATATCAAAATTTGCTATAGCAATATCAAGTCTTTTGTCACCATTGAGATCAGCTATAGCCAATGAATATAATTTATAGCCAGTTGAATAGGTTAGTTGAGATTGAAATTTACTATTAAGGTGCACCAAGAGCAAAATGGGACTTATTTTTTTTTCTTCAATATTCTTACATGGTTAGATAGAGCTCAAAAAGTTGCTTAGGGTTGTATATGTGAAAAAGTTTCTAGGCCCTTTTTTAAAGTGAAAATAGGCCGAAAACATTATAAACAAAAATTGTCATTTTTGACCCAAAACGAGAAGTATGATTTTAGGTAATTAAACTATTCCATTTCTTTTTCAAAACCAATATATATTGCAAATATATTCATCGGATTCAACTTGACAAACTGCGCCTTTTGACATATTTTGATGCATAGTTTATGTTTATTTTGGCGTCATAAAGTCATTACTCTGAAAGACATTTTCTTCAATAAAAGCATAAAAATACCTCGAGATTGTGAAAGCTTCAGCTCCCAGTAGGTTCATCCTTTACTCTATGATTTTATACCGTTTTACTCGTCTGGACATGGAGAAAAAAGTTACGTATCCTTTTCCTTTTATACTTTTCTATAATGGAGAAGGATCACTTTTTCTGACCATAATTTTGATAGAAAATAAGACACTATTATTCCTATGTATTCTTCATTCAGAAAGCCTTGGTTTTACAAATATTATGACTTAAAATCAATCAATAACTTGATATTGACTTTCATCTATGTTCATTGAGTTCAATCTTGCATCGAATTCATGCCAAATATGTCAAAACATGAAACACTGTCAGAATCACATATGTTTATTTTTGAGAAACATATATTTTTCATGATATTATGTATTTTTGCTAGTTGGTAAACATTTCCACCGAATAAACGAGTGTTAAACTACAAAAAAACTACAGCAGCAACATACGAGAAGCAAATTTCAAAGCGAAAGAAAATCATATTCTCTATGTTGAATACAAATTAGTGTTGGTAATTCTTGTATGAGAAACAATTGTTGCTGAACAGCTGTTGCTATAGAATAATTTCAGTACGTCAGCATAAGATTTTCCTTGGTCATAAGCAGACATTGCTTTCCAAAAACGACGAAAAAGTTTTAAAGAAATATTTCTGTCGACGAAGTTCTTTTTCGCTTGAGGTAACAATTGTAATAGTGTGTTAAACGACTGATCGGTGTATTTTCTGATAAATGCTTTAGCATGACACCAATAGCCCTCAATTGGGTTCAATTCACAGTGGTATTTGGGAACGAATTTAAGTTTCACGCCATACTTATTAGCTAATTTCTCTAACCGTGACATCTGAAATTATAAACATGAATTTGGAATTTGTTCTTCAACAGAGATCAAAAAGTTTTATACGTTTTGAAAAATCGAATGTGTGGACAAGATACTTTTCAATTGATCCAAAGTTGTTTTTTTTGACACTTGATAACCTAGTTCTTCAGCGATGGCCAACAGACCTTTGCTTTTATCTTTATGAGGTCCAGATTGAAAATAGAAATGAAAAGTTTGAATATTGTTAAATTTATCTGTAAATTCAACAGAAGATACAGGACATCGAGTATCGATACCTTTACCAAAATCATTTATGCTGAACTCTTTCATGGTATGAGTTCGTGCATTGTCGACTACGACTTCTAAGACATGATTTCGATAAGCCTCTTTGAACTGTAATAATTTAAACAATCGTTCAAACTGTAATAGAATGATATTGTTGTCAAAATATGGATCCACACCGAGATGAGCAGCTACTGTAGCCGAATTTTTTATATAACGAAGATCATTATCATTTAGTAAATCAGGATGCGTTTGGACAGCATTCGTCCATTCATTTTCATTCAAATGAAAAAATTCGCCTGATGGATGCTGCACGAGAAAGTCAGAGACCATGACACTTCTACCATGCCCTTTATTGAAAAACGGAACTGAGTCATTTATTAACCATCTTTTATTACGCATATCTCCACTTCTGAAAGTGGATTCATCATGAACTGGAAAAAAATAGTTAAACGAATGAATATAATTCAAAATTTCAGTCTTACAAATGAGAACAGTTGGAGAAGACGTGG
>ERZ778027.1783-NODE-1783-length-32358-cov-11.930347_pt1 | contig 32358 bp, 45 predicted proteins | sample MGYA00375757_ERZ778027 | MGnify/ENA primary metagenome ERZ778027 (study PRJEB29350, sample SAMN05389817) | bioreactor metagenome | isolation source: Ammonium sulfate bioreactor | place: South Africa: University of Cape Town | collected 2014-02-18 ...
CGTTCGTGATTACATCATGATATTGTCAGAGTAAATTATTTTTTACTGGTTAATCATTTGACTTACACAGAGTTCAAAAAAAAAGTGGACTTATGCGTTGTTCTTTTTATTTGTTTATTTATTAATTACATCAAGTTGTGTTCTTTTCTCACGGAGAGTATATAAAAGGTTTGAAAATGAATTTCAAATGAATAACTTATGCAAATCTCTCATTTTTCTCTTCGAAAGATAACTTATCATTTATATGCATTCATTTTCTTGTTTTTTCTTACTTCATCATCATTTCGACGTATATCCAAACGAGGCGGACAAAGCATCAACATCTTCAGGTAGTATCAACGACGATATCATGGCGGACGAATGGGATACTGAAATTCAAGAGACAGAAACTAATTTTCAAGCACCGAGTCTTGCTGATGAAATAGCCGAAGCGGAATTAGCCAATGTACCTATACAATCGACTGTAAATCCAATGGATGAAGAGGAAGAGTTTATTTATGACGAAGAAACCAATAGATTGACATGCGTAGGAACACAATATAGTGAGATTCCACAGGGTATTGTCGATGCATATGCAGACAAAACTAAAGTATTGATTGCGAATTCAAATGAAAAAATAGAATTCTAATCGATTTGTTTAGATATTGGATCTAAGTAAAAATCGTTTTCGTTCACTTGAATTTTTAAAACATTTTCCTGATTTGGATGAATTAATTCTCGATGAGAATGATCTCGATGATATGCATACAATATTTCCGAAATTACCCAAATTAAAAACGTTAATGTTAAACAAAAACCGTCTTCAAGATGTTTACAAATTAGTCGATCAATTACATTCGGCTTTTCCTATACTCGAATATCTATCATTGTTAGGCAATGAAGCATGTCCCTATCAAATCATACCAACAACAAGTACATCATCATCAACTCAAGATACAAGTATTTACGCACAGAATCGGGTCGAAGAAGAATATAAACGCTATAGACATTTATTAATATTTCGTATTTCAACATTGAAATTTCTTGATGCAAGTGAAATTAGTCCAAATGAACGACAAGTTGCCACGCAATTAGGTGATATTTTATATTCAATTGCCGAAACCAAACAAATACAATCAGACTCAAATGACAAGAAAAAAGAGAAAAAAGAATTCTATACACCATTGCCAACGACTATCGACGATTCAAAACATCGAATACAAATGCGAAAGAAACAACGTGACTATGATGGTAAAGGTAGTCAAGGAAATAAATTCGTACAAGACAAAGACTTATGATTAGAACTATGTTGTCAAGGAACTTTTTTTTCTTCTTCGAAAATTATGTGTAAATATATTTTTATTTTTTGTTTGCCTTTATAAAAATCGAATGAAAACGTCAAAGTTAAGAAAACGACCGCGAACTCATGAAAGAGACGAAGGTTTGTTTTGAAACGATAAGATGTTGTTTTTATTCGAACAAAATTTAAGCCATTCTAATGACCTTCATACGTTATCATAAGTTCTTGAGAACGGTTTAGTTAAATATTGACTGATAAACAATGTTTGCATCTTGTTTCTCTTTCTTTTTTCAGATAACCAAACGCAAGCTCTTACAAAATGTTCAATTTGTCATCGACATTTTCTCGATACTCGTTTAACTGAACATCAACGAGCCTGCCAACAGAAATCATCATCATCTCAATATCATTACAATAGTCAATTGCATCGTTGGAAAGGTCTTGACTATGAAATCAAATTTCCATTATCAACAAACAATAAATTAGCGAATTCGAAATTAACTTGGAGAGAACAACATGAACAATTTCGACATCTAGTAAAAGGTGAATCGTTTGCACGAGAAAATAATTTGATGATGAAACATCCGAAAGCTTGTACAGATAAAAGAAAAATGAATAAATAGTTATTAGTAATATGCTGACATCTGACGTCTTAAAGATCATTTGCTGTTTTATCGGAAACGTAGTATAAACGTGTTTTTTTTAAAACTTTTCGTTTTATTTCCTCGTTCGTTTGAAAAAGAAAACAAAAATGACCGAACAACAAAATGGTTTTCATGTGCAATCGAACGGCGATTCTCATGATGATTATTTATTCGATCCTGATCTTCTTCAATCAACATTCGATAAATATGCATTAGAAAATTCAAAATTAGTTAAGAATCTTTACAACGAAAGATTTCTCATTCGTCCATTGAAAATCTCAGATTATAATTATGAATATATCGATTTACTTCGACAATTAACCGAATGTGGAACAATTGAAAACGACGAATTTCAAAAGCGTTTCAATGAAATGAAACAATGTTTAAATACATATTTTATAATTGTTATTGAAGATCTTAATAATAATCGACAAATTGTCGGTTCAGCAACATTAATTGTCGAAAAGAAATTTATTCGTCAATTAGCTGTACGTGGTCGAATTGAAGATGTTGTCGTCGATAGTCGATGTCGTGGACAACAATTAGGTAAAATTCTTCTCGAAATTCTCACTGCATTCGGACGTGATTATTGTCAATGTTATAAAATTTCACTCGAATGTCGAGATCCATTAGTAAGCTTCTATCAACAATTTGGCTACAAACATGAAGATAAACAGAACTATCTCTGTAAAAGATACATTAATTAATATCGACAATGTCAGTGCGCACCGGTGTTGATATAATTTATGTTCTATTTTAATGAATCTCGGTTTCTTTCTTCTTTTTTTTGAATAAATCTAAATCTGTGGCGGAGGTTTGCGATTAATTTTAAATCGTCACGCATGTTGTAGATTGAAATAGAAGAAAGAAAAAGATTGTCATGCGATATTTGCAATTTCAACGGACACTTTATAGTTTAACCGGCAAATGGGTAATTGCCGAAAAATGATGAAACAAAAAGCCAACCGAGATTTGACTTTAATTTGCTTCTAGCCGAAAACTTCGCCGATTGAAAGAACAAAAGATATCGAACGACATTGGATACCTAAACTAGCTGTTGAACATGAAAAATATCAACTAGAATCCGTGAGAATATTTATTCTTTGCAATATGATAATTTAAAAAAATGATTTCTCTCTCAGGAGAATGCAAACAAACAAAAAATGTACGTTCTACCGATGTTTCCGTATCCGTCTGGTCGTTTACATATGGGTCATGTTCGAGTTTATACATTGAGCGATACATTAGCACGATATTATCGTCTACGAGGCTATGAAGTAGAATTGAACGAAACTTCCGAGTGAATTTATTTTCGACGAGATTGAATAGGTTTTGCATTGTATCGGTTGGGATGCATTTGGTTTGCCAGCTGAAAATGCCGCTTTCGAACGGTCTGAAGAGCCCGATCAATGGACGCAAAAGTAACTGATTTGGTTTTCTTCAGAAGAAATCTATTTCGAAATATTTTGTCTTTGACAAGAAATATTGCTTATATGAAACAACAGATCAAGCAACTTGGCTGTAGTTTCAATTGGAAACGAGTTCGTTCGATTTTTTTCCCAACAAATTGCAAACGATCAATGTTTCGACTTAGGAATTATCAACGTGTGATCCGAATTATTATCGATGGACGCAACATATCTTTCTTATGCTCTATCGCGATGGACTAGTTTATCAAAAAAAAGTTTGACTTTTTTGTTACAAGAAAATGTTTTTTTTTTAAGTGCATTTCTTCAGGCAGCAGTGAACTGGGATCCTGTTGATCAAACTGTTTTAGCCGATGAACAAATCGATGAATCGGGTCGTTCATGGCGTTCGGGTGCAATTGTTGAAAAGAAATATTTGAAGCAATGGTTTATTCGTACAAGGGCATTTACACAAGTAAGAAAAACAAAAGAAAGAAGATCGAATAAATAGAAAATATTTTCTTCATTAATAAAAAATCGCGTAAAATTGAATATTTGACAAGTGAGTCGTGCAAACGATGAATTACTATTTACTTAAAAATAAGATCCGATGCAATGCGTTTTACATTCCACCCACTTGTATATTTCTTCTCATTTACGTCAATGTTCGTCAACAGAACAGACAATTATTCTGCCCTCTTTTTTTTCTTCTTCTATCTACTACGTGTATCTATGCATCTATTTATTATTTGTTTCTTTTCATTTTTAATCGAGCAAAAATGACAGTTATTTCTTGTCTGATTCTGTCTGTCATTGTACTTGTACTTCATACAGCTTATTGTCAAAGTAGAGCTTACTATTCAACAAAAACTCCCTATAAATCACCGTCGAAAGCGTTTGACCTACCGTTGGCACCTCTTGGTTTTGAAATTGTATGTACACAAATTGTTGCTCGACATGGTTGTCGTGCATTGGAAGGACGAAAGTATGATGAATTAACATTAGCACTATGGCAAAAAGCTGAAAAAGAAGATGAATTGACTGAATTTGGTTATCAATTTGGTAAAGATTTGCAATATTTCATTTCGATTAATGATCGAATCGGGTTTGTTTATTGAAAAAGAACAATCAAAACTAATGTTTGACTCTCTTCTTTTTATTTTGTTATCAAAATAGACGTGGAGAATTATCTGAATTGGGCAAAATCGAACAACGAGGTCTTGCACATCGATTAACTGAACGATTGTTACCATTATTTGCAAAAATCTGTTTAAACAACACATCAAATCGTATTCAAGTTGTCAGCAGTGGAAAATCTCGAACTCAAACTAGTCTACATTCATTTGTCAGAGGTTTACCACAAGGTCTATCATCATTAATTGATTATCAACCACCCAATCCTGCTCTACTTGCATTTCATGAAAATACTACCTATCAAAATTATGTCAAAAAAGACGACAATTTAAAATTTAAACTTCGTTCCATTGAATCACATTCGTATTCGAAGTATATGGCACGAAGTGTTCTCGAGAAAATCTTTAAGCCAGCATTTGTCGACCGACTAGCTCAACAGTATTATTTTATTCATCACGCGGAATCGAATAAAACAATTAAGAACGAAATTGATGCCGTACGAATGCTACATGGTTTGTATTTAATCGGTTCGAATCTACGTGAAGAAGGTGCCGGTGATTTATTGGAAAAATATTTTACACCAGCTGAATCAGCATGGTTTGCGTATCTTCTCGATGCAAAAGTAAAAACAATCGATTTTCATTTCGATGATAATGATGATTTACATTTATGTTTTGCTTCTTTTTTCATAGGAATACTATGAAAAAGGTCCTGGCTTTTCTAATCGAACGATTTCATACGATATAGCACAGATTCTTCTCGATGATTTTTTTAATCATACAGAAAAATGCTCGCAAAATGAACGTTCACATATGATTCGAGCACGATTTGGCCATGCCGAAACTATCATTCCATTTGCGGCACTCCTACAAATTCCGATTCTAAGTGATAAATCTACGCCGTTTCATGAAACTTTTACATACGAAAACAATGCGTGGCGTGGCGAATTTATTTCACCAATGAGTGCAAATATTCAATGGGAAATTTATCGACATATCAATCATGGAAAAAATCGTGTCTATCGACATCAACAAATTCTTATTCGAATGTTATTAAATGAATATCCCGTGCCGTTTAAATACGATTGTAAACCATTCCCATCAATGAGTACATTTTTCTATACACTCGAAGAATTAAAACGTTGTTATCGATTAAATAAATCCGAGTTCTAGTCTTCTTCTTCTTCGTCGTCGTCATTCTTAGTTTTTCGTTTGTTTTGTGATTGATTCTATCTTTTTTGTTTTGTTTTGTTTGATTTTCCGTCGAAATATAATTTTGATGTCGATTTATTTTATTCTTTCCTAGTCTCTCTTCGATAGTCTTGACACATTAGACAAAGATGATTGGCAAACATTAATCAATATTCAACGTATGTGGATGGGAGATTGCAATGGAGTCAATCTGCTATTTCAACTCTCGGTATATCTAATGAAATTAGAAAGTCAAATGAAATTAATAATAAAGATCGTTTGCTTTTTTTGTTCATTTGCATATTCATAGAAGTCAACGAATGAATTCGATTTTATTGAAACATTTACCGTAAAACCCGAAGATTTATTAGATATTACACATCTCTACATTCGAAGTAATCATAAATTAGCTCGAGAAGATTTAATTGAAGTGAGCAGAACGAATGAAAATCCAATAGGAAATTGATTAATTTGTATTTCAGAAAACAGAAACCGATGGCAAACGTTTACGAATTCATGCCATTCATCCATTAACACAAAGTTTATTACCGATTTATATTAATGATGAAGCTGATTACGGACCAAAAATACGAGCAAATGTATCGATGTTGTCTGTTCAAATTGGTACGCCTCGATCGAATGAATTCGATGCAGAATTTGCTAAGAAACATAAGGTTTCAACATCAATTGAGTTCTCGACTGATTGGCAAGGAAAAAATGTCGAAGATCTATTGTCTGAACTTCGTTCGCGGCAACTAGGAGGCTACCGAACATCTGGTAAATTGAATGATTGGTGTATTTCACGGCAACGATATTGGGGAACACCGATACCAATCATTCATTGTTCAAATTGTGGTGTTCGTTGTTGATCTATTTGAAAATAAATGAATTGAATTCATTTTTTCAGACTGTACCAGTTCCGGAATCGGATCTACCTGTGCGTTTACCTTCACTTGAAAATATTCGAACTTCATCGAAAAAAGGCATTTCACCATTAGCTAGTGCTCATGATTGGACTAAAACTTCATGTCCAAAGTAGTTATTCGACATGATATTCTAGCTTTTGTGTTTATTTTTCATTTTTCAAGATGTGGAAATCAAGATGCTCAACGAGAAACCGACACAATGGATACATTCGTTGATTCATCTTGGTATTTTCTACGTTATTTAGATAATGAAAATACGAGCAAACCATTCGAACCAGCTCTAGCAAATAAATACATGCCAGTCGATTTATATATTGGAGGACTTGAACATGGTACTTAGTGTTTTTTTTTTCGTTTAATTAAATAAAATATCTCTCGATTGAATTTAGCTCTAACGCATCTATTCGTTGCTCGATTTATTCAACATTATATGCATTCGAAAGGTCTTTGCAATGCTACTGAACCATTTAAACGGTTTATACCGATCGGAATGGTACAAGGTAAAACCTACAAAACAGCAAACGGTCAATACGTGACAAAAGATAAAGTATCAATCATTGACAAGAAAACGATTGTTCATAGCGAAACAAAAGAACGATTAGAAATCGATTGGGAAAAAATGAGTAAATCGAAATATAACGGTGTCGATCCCGAAGATATTATTAATCAATACGGAGTTGATTTTACTCGAATATTAATGTTGAATTTTGTTCATCCGAGATCATTGAGAAATTTTACTTGTAATACTCTTTGAAATGTTTTGAAATAGAAAATTCTTTCGAATTTTGTGTTTTAGTGGAAGATGGCATAGCTGATGGTTTACAAAATTGGTTTAAATTATTCATAAATCTTTACGTGGATTTAGCTGAACCTCGAAAAACATCTTCAACAACAAGCAGCAAAGAAGATTTTCAACAGATCGAAAAGGATCTACGTGAACAACGATTGAATACGATCTATACGGTGACATTCTATATCGATAGTTTTTTCAGTATGGCATCAGCAATTATTGAATTACAAAAATTGACACGTTATCTTCGAGTAGAAATATTTTTCTTCTTTTGTTCAGCAAAGATTTCATCGATGAATTTTTGTGTCTAGAAAATTCCCAATGATGTTAAACAACAATCGAATGAATATTTGCATTCACTTTGCGATTTGTTAGTTATGATAGGACCAGTTATTCCATTTCTTTCGTCAGAATTATGGACAATTCTACAAAAACAAATTCAAACACCAATCGCCAATTACGATCTAGTAAATCATTTTGCTCGATTTCTTTTTCTCTATTTGCTATTTTCGAAATTTAGAACAAAAGTTTATTTGAACAAACCTATCCAACATTGCCTAAAGATTATCCCGGCAAGATCAATGCTTTGGTATATCTTGTTTTCAAAATCCAATTCGAATCTTTTCTCTCTCGCTCATTTTAGTTCGATACGACAGTTTTTGCTTCGATGCCAATATCTCGAGAATCATTACCTAATTTGACGATATCAGACGTGGTTAAACATTTCACTGAAAGTAATCAGCAAGAACAACTGAACGCATTCATCGAAAAAAACGCACTCAAACTTGATCGATTGAAGAAATTAGGCGATTATTGTGCAACATTAATCTACGAACGTGATCCAACTGTACCCATGCCCGAACCAATCGAACCGAGCAATGAAAAGCAAAAAAAGAAAACCTTAAAAAAGAAAAATGTCACCTGATTTATTTGCTTTTGTCTTTATTTTTTTTCTGTTGAATAGAATATATTATTTTCTTTAAGAAGAAAAAGAGAAGAGCAACGAAGAAGTGGTTTCGTTTTGGTTTTTTTTTTTCGTCCTATTTTTGTCATTTCGAATTTAGTTTTCTTTTTCTTTAAGAAAAAAGAAGGATTCTGATATGAATAAAACTCAAGTAGCTATTTTTCTCGAAATTCTCGATCTTGAATATTTAAAACCAATTTTAATCGATCGTTTTCATAACATTGACGATTTAGCATCTGTTAATCTTCAAGAAATCGGAATTGAAAATATCAATGATTTAAATAAATTACGTTATGCATTAGATGAAATTCAACAAAATAAAACTTCATTAGAACAATTCGATCCAATTCTGTCCGTTGATGAAAGTAATCAACTTCTAACAAGAATTGAAAATGAAACAAATCTAATGTCATCAAGTTTAAATTTACTATTCAACAATCAAGAACAAATGAATCTACCACGAGATAATGCAACATCTGATATTGATTATAGTTTATATAAGAATCGAATTGAACACATACAAAATGATGTTGAACAATTTGAAATGAATGCAAATCGTTTAATTGAATGTATTCAAAGACAGTATCCAAATATAAAAGACAAACAATATCAATCTCAGCCTGATCAATATTATTCAAAGAAAATTGTCAAAAGAACTTTAATTCTTCTAACTGTTTCAATTGTTTCGATTGGTTTAATGCTTTACATTAAACGAAAATAAATAAGTAACAAAAAAAAGAAACGAGAATAACGATAACGATCATTGTTCTCAAGAATTAATCCATATGTTTTTGTTTCTGAGCTACGTACAATTAGACTACTTTTATGCGTACATATATGTATATATGAATACGTACTATGTACATTTGTTCTTATTTTTGAATCAATGAGAACTCATTGAATATATACGTACGTCTATATGTATACGTGAGATTTTTATTCATGTGATTCTCTCGAATAATCGGTTAATACAATCGAACGTGTGTCGAGACATGTTCAGAATAAAACAAATGATTTCGTTTTTTTCCCTTGTCTTCAATATAGATTTCTGATTGTTTAATATGACCTAAGTAACCGAGTTTTTTTTAATGCAACCTTGTGGTCTTATTGGTTGTATAGATTTGAAAATGATTCTGTCATTGTTCAATGACTTTATTCTCAGATTGCTTGATAGTAAACGTGTGAATGAAAGTTCAAGGTTGAAAGGATAAGATATCTCGTGAAACGACATTAAACCTTTTGATTTTCGTCTAGGTCATTTGCAAGTAATTCGTTGTCGAGTAAAAAAAAAGAAATGTGAAGAAACGAACAAAGTGATGACAGGCAAAAGAACAAATACATGCATTTGAGTAATGTGCTACACTTTCGATTACTTTTTCTCTCTCTCTCTCTATTTCTTTCTTCTTCTTCTTCTTCTTGTTCTATATCCACACTTTTGGTGTCCCTCAACATGATTAGCACTATGTAACCGATATAATACATGTAGTGTAATACATCAGGTCGTTGATGATTAAGCAGTCGATGAGAGAGAAAGATACTCAGACTATAAACAGTGAAAAACGAAGAGAAACAGAGAGACAGGGAGAGAAAGAAACAAAAGAAATAAGAAAGCCTGTCGGACAATGCTCAATCGAATACAATAACTTAACTGTACGAGACAAAAGTATGAAAGAAAGAGAAGGCGAGAGAGAGAGAGAAAGAGACAGACAGAGAGAAGGAAAGAAATTTTTGCTCCACTACCTTGTACATTCACTCATTGCCAATACATTCTTTTAAAATCAGCCATTTCATTGAACATGTATTACTTTTCGATGGTACAAAAGGTATGTTGACTAAATGAGTAAGAGTTTCTTTCTTTTTTTTCTTCTTCTTCTTCTTCTTCTGTTGTCTTTAACCAAGGTTAGAAGTTCATTCATTTTTCAAAGGTCTAACAACCTGATTGTTTATTCTTATCGTAACTCCTGTCTAGATTGTCTTATTCTGATTAGCAACTCTTTTTCTGATCTAAGAAGAAAAAGAAAAAAAACACGTAAAAAAAAGAAAAGAATCATGATAAATGAAAGAACACATCTTTAACATATATACTATCATACATAACTAAATTGAACATATACAAATATATATATATCATAAAAGAAGAAAAAAAGATCATAGTTTAACCATGTTAATCTTAGTTATATACTTCATCCATCATTTTCTCTTTCATTTCTCATCTTTTACGTACGATGCGTGAAGTAGTACTTATTAGAACTAAATAGTCCGTTATAAATTTTCACACATAACCATTGCATCATACTACTCCGACTAACATTACTACGTATTCAATCTTCTCTTCTCATCGGTTTTTTTCTTCTCTATATATATACATTGATGTATATATTCAACAAGCAAGCAATGAGTATTCATATTTTTCTTTAGCACTTCTCAAGTATTTGATTTATTTTTTAGATATTTTGATTTCATTTATTCTAAAAACGAAGAAATGTACCATCGAATGTATATACGTCGAACTTCAATGTCAAGTATAAGTGAAGAATCTGAAACAGGAGATGATGATCTACTTGACGAAGAATTTATCATTTGTGATGACAATAACAACAACAACAGCAATAATAAAAATCGTCAATTAACAACAAGTTTATCTGTCGACAATTGCTTGGGCGATTTAAATAATTTCAAAGAAGTATGATTATTATCATATTGAGGTTTTTTTCTCTCTTTCTCCCTTTCTTTCTTTTTCTTGTTGACCGATCAGCAAAATTAGCTCGTCAGTGAAGCACAAATACGTTTGCTTAATGATCTTTAGTCAGCTTGCATTTCTTTCTAAATTAGTCAATGTCCTTTCGATGTAAGAGAAAAGTTCTCTCGTCTTCTTTTATACTTTCTGTCTAGTTAAATGACTATAATATATCTTTTATCCATATACGTATATACAACGGCGTCATATTGTCACATTTGGGTTTGATTATAGCGGATGTACGTTAATAAGATTCTTCTATGTGTAACAGATTTATGAGTCTATTTTGCACTTGGCACCAGTAGTAACCGTCTAAACGATCTTCTCGTCTTCATCTCCTACCGTTTTCTTTGTATCCGCATAATGACCTGAGAATGTTTAGTTGTCATTATTCTTCTTCTTCTTTTATTATTATTTTTCTACTGAACATAATGTAACCGTAGGGAGAAAACTGTAAGCGGAAGTTATTTTGTTTCACATCTGCAATCAAATAAAAACGAGAAAGATAAACGTTTATTGTTATGGATAGAATAACGGCTAACTTTATCATCCTTATTCTCGTATTTTTTTTTGTTGTATTTGTCTTCATTCATTATTCTATTTCTATAATAGGAAATTCGAGAAGCATACGAAGAACTATCGACATTAGAACATCAAGCTCGCAATAAAACATCATCGGCAAATTCCAATATTGAACAAGGTAAAGAAAAGAAACTGACATCGAAATCAAATGTTTAGTTTTTGATTAATTTCGAATAATTTATTCATTAACAGTCGCACAAAAAAAAAGAATAACAAAAAAAATCGAAAATCTAAATATTGACTTGATAAGTAGTTACATAAGTTGTACATTTCTAACCAACGAATAGTCTCTATAAAAGCATACATAATAGAAAACATTAGTTCTCAAGACGAACTCGATCGTAGACATCAATGTGAAAGATGAAGGCCGAGAAAAAGAAAACGGAATTATGAATTCATCTCAAATGTCTTTGATTTCATCGTAAGTATAATTAAAAGTAAACGAGAAGAAGAAAGAATTTACATTCATCGGCGACAGTCGACATATGTGCATGCGAACAAATATATCGGTCGCAATCTTTTACTTTTTTGATGATTGATCGGACAGGCGAAGTATTTGAATATGAACAAAAGAGTTTAATTCATAAGCATAATTTTCTTTTTTTTTTTTATTGAAATCGAATAAGAGTAACTCTCTCAGACGGATTCATCTGAAGAATCAATCGTTCGATCGTTTGTCGAGACAAATATTCAAATTATTTTTTTTCTTTTTGCTTCTTTTTCTCATTAGAAGATGATCTCGACATATTACTTGAACAACTTCATATACTCGAACAGCGATTAGATCAAACGAAAATGTTACACAACGAATCTACTCAACAAAACAAATCGATTTCAGCCAATATTGTCGCACAATTCGATGAACTTGATCAAGCATTAGCTACATTAACAAATACCTTGAACAATGTCGAAATTGAATTAATCGATTCAGGCAATAGTTCGTCATCGTCAGCTGTTAGCGAATCAAATGCAAGTAGTCAACGACAATTAACAGATGATACCGATAGTAAACATCATGAACTCGAAGGTGACGAACATTTTTCTGATAGTGGTCTATCACAATCGACTGATTCAATAAGTTATCCATTTAAAACTCAATCACAATTGAGAACACATAGTCAATTATCAAATGCATCGAGTATTCTCTCGTGTGATACATTAAAAAATGAAAATCATATACGTTTAGCATTAGAAAAAATGCAAGAAGCAAATATTAGGAAAATGTTTATTAAAATTCATAACGAAGATCAATCAACAAAAAATCTTCTTATCGATGAAAAAATGTCTATACAAGGTCTTATTACTTTACTCTTGCATAAATATCATTTAAAACCAACATATAATTATTCAATTGTCGAAGATCTACCTGATCTTCATCTCTATCGTATATTTGAAGATCATGAAAATCTTATTCATAATGCTATTCATTACTGGCAACGTGATTCAACAAATCGAATCTGTTTCCAACAACATTCAATTAAATATTCAATGTTTATTGAACCGAAAAAATTCTTTTCTAATCAAGATAAACATTCAACTAATATTCTTACGGATTATATATCATCGAATTCAATTTTATTACCCGACGATATTACGAGTACACTCTATCTTAAAGATAAAACTCGTAAGATTTGGAAGAAATACACATGTGTTCTTCGTCAATCAGGTATCTATCAATTACCTAAATCATCATCATTGAAACGAGATTTAATTTGTTTAATTAAATTCGAACCGAATATGCATTTATACTATGGTAAAAATTGGATGGAAACATTACGTTCACCGACTGATTATGGTTTTGCATTGAAATATGTTCATATACAAAAGAAATCGAACAAATATATACATTATTTCTGTACAAATACATTCGATGAATATCAACGTTGGATCAATGGTATTCGAATAATTCAATATGGAATAAAATTATATCAAAATTTCGAACAAATGAAAGCCATTGTTGATCATGGTCTTGATCATTTAGGCAAGATTCTACCGAATCAACATCAATTTAATTTTATTCAATCGACAAAAATGTGCGAATCAATGTCGACAATTTCCTTGCCGATAAATCAGATAAAAGTCGAAGAGAAAAAATCCGTTTTTGACCAGAATTCAATTGATAAGAAGAAGAGTTTTAATTCACTAGGTAGATCAATCAACTGACAAAAAAGACACAATTTACCTTTTTTTTTTTAATTTAGATCGATTAAAAACTGCGAAAACAAATTTTACACGTTCATCATCATTTCATGACAGTCTTCGTCGTTCATCGAAAGCTACTCGAACATCATCGACATCGCCGATAAAAATGCTCGATATCAATCTCAAACGTTCAAAATCAAACAAAGAACTTCAATCCAAATCATCGACAAAACTCTCGGCCACATCATCAATTATTCCTCTTATCAATCAATGTATTCATCCCGAACGAACAACAACAACCACCACAACAACGGTAACTCCTCCACGACGACCTCCGCCTCCAATCCCAAAAAAACAATCGATTCTGGTTGATAATCATATCTATGATTCATTTCAAGATAGTCCGATCATGCCCAACAGTAAACAACGGCGAATGTATACGCAACCGAAACCTATCAAGGACATTTGTCGAACAGTGCCGAAAAAAGATCATTTACCTCCAATGAAAGTAACAGAATTATAAACAAAACAGAGTTCTACCAAAGATGAACACCGGTGTTTTTTCTTGACTGAACAAAATTAACAAACAACTAACCAACTAACCAATTCTTCTCGTCTTTTTATTAAGTGTTTCGCTTTGCTTTAGCTTTTGAATATACGTATATATATATATATTTGCGGACATTTGTTTTTTTTTTCTTTTTATTTCTTTTATTTCTCAACACTGTTTCATTTTCATGCATCAAGATGTCGATAAAGACGTCGTAATTTTTCTTTCTTATTACGATTGTTATGTTTCTTCCATGGTTTGGCATCGGGCGCTTCATTTGACGCGTCAGTTACCAATATTGGACCATTTCTTCGTGTAAAATTCACTCGACCATATGTTCCTTTACTACCGACACGTACATCCGTCTTATGTAAACAAAAACAAAAAAAAACTCTAAATTTTAACTAAATAAAAAAAGATCGTTTTCGTACTGGTTGAAAAAACTGTCGATCGACATCCGATGGTTGAAAACGTGCTTGCTGAACAGAAGCAAAGAAAAAAAATCGTTTTCTTTTTATAAATAAAATGATTCGATATAATTACTTTTGACGTTGTTTGATTTGATGCAATCGGTTCATCTGCATTTTCACTTTGATCATCTTGATTCGACGAATCAAAATCAATGTCATACTGTTGAAATTCATTTGCATCATATCCCGGCGGTGGATAACAATACAAAAGTTTACCATTGACATAATCTTTGAGAACTAAACGGGCTGCTCGACTACCATCGGGAATACCTTTATGAGACATGAAACCACGACGATCTAGATGAAATTATTTGCTTTTTTTCTGTTGAAAACAAGTGAACAAAAGATTTTACATGCGTAAGTTGAACAAAACTCTACAGATGTTGGCGGTCGATGTTCGTCTTCACCTTCTTTTGGCAATGGTAAGATAATATTGTAGACATGCGCGAGAACATGTCGAGGAATCTGATGACAAACGTAAAAAGAGAGTTAAGGAAACAAATTTGCTGAAGAAAAATAAAAGCTAAATTTTAAAAGTAATTTAGAAAAAAGGATATGAGATTAACAGGACCGATGTAGTCTCGCATTTGATCAATTGGTAGAATGCCGTTGATAGTTAATTCATCTTTTGTCGAAACAAATGATGGAAAAACTAAACCAGGACAATCACAGAGAAGAAGATTTTTCTCGAGAAAAAGTGTCTAAAATTATTCATAGGACGTGTTTTCGTTTGTTTTCAAACGAGTTTTTACTTGAAAATGTTTCGTTTTTCCAGGAGTTGATGATACAGACACTTTTTTGTATTGCAATAAAGAATTAATTGTTGAACTTTTACCAACATTTGGATATCCAACCTACGAGAATACATTCGATTTTTTAAAAATTCAATTGACTTCTATTTTACCATGCCGATAGTTAACACATTTTCTCTAACTGTTGCTTTATGAGTATAGAAACATTTCAGTAAATAGATTAATTCTTCTCGATTGACGATCAACGAAAGATTTTTTCTTTGTGTTTCTTTTAATTGTTCATACGCAAGAATATCCTCACGTATTTGTTCCACAATATCTTCTTCATCTTCGGACACATCTTCCTCTTCATCCTCCTCTTCATCATCATCATCATCGTCCTCCTCCTCTTCACTCGATTGATTATCTTCATCATTCAAATTGATTTCTGCTTTTTGTTTATCATCAACTTCGTCCTCTAAATTCAAAGCATCGAAACGATTTAATTTGCTTGGTGATTTCGAGATTTCTAAATTATCATCATTGTAATCAGTTTGTTCTCGTTTAAGTTCTTCGAGAAGTTTCTCGGTGTCATCGAATGTTTCTTTTTCTTCTTCGATTTTATGGATTTTTTTCGTTGTTGGAGCTGATTGTAATGCTGAATAGAATATCACACGAATATCATGTTCATCGAAGTAAGTTGACCAAGCTTGTCTACGAAAAAAATCCAAGATTATTCAACTTAGACAACAAAAAAAAAAGATTCTATTTTTTTAAATTACCGTTGTTTATCAGTTAATAGATCGGCTTTATTAACGAGAATAACGTTTAATTTTTTACCGTCAGGTGATAATTCTCGAACGTAATTTTCAAGATCTTCACAACGGAAAAGTAACGGATTACGAGCATCGACGATTTGAACGATCATATCACTGATTAAAGAAAAGTTTTTGAAATCAATTGCAAACTAAGTCAAACCTTTTTTCAATCACTCGCCATAATTGTCTCCAAAATTCGAGATTTTTTTCGAAAGGTGTCAATGTCAAACCATCGATTTCTTGTAATCTAAATCAAATTACAAACTTCAAGTGAAGAAAAATCAGAAAATCTTCTATTTACAAAGCTAATTTTCGTCTCCATTCGATAAAACTCGCTCGTTCTTGTTGATCAATTTGTTCTGCACTCATATCCGGTGTCCAGGCTGGTCTAAAGTAAAATCTATCGCTAATCTTTCAAAACACATCGATTTGCTAACCTTCGAGGAATACGTAAACGATCGCTGTGTAAACTCTGCACTTCTCGAATATGTTCTTTTTCTTCATCGGTCAAAATGCCAACTTTAGCTACAGCTGGAACGAATGTTACATTCATACGTTCTACAAAAAAACAGTGAAATCAATCGTCAAGAAAAGCAATTCGAATTCACCTGCAGCAAAATCTGTGCCAGCTAATTGTGCAGTTGTTAGAAATTCATCTAACGAATTCTGATCAGTTACAGATCGTAGATTGAGTCGATTCCAATCTGTACTAGCAGTAAAATCAGTTCTTTGATTCACCCATTCATCTCCTGATGTCGGACGATGTTGATTAGGAAAACGTTTTTTTACTAGAGAACGTCCCACTGAAGTTTTCGATTTCGACATAATTTCGTATCTAAAATCCACATATAGACATGATATTTTTACAAATTTTTATTGATTTTATTCAAGTCAAATAGATTCTCGTCTTGTCTTTTTTTTTAATATTAATAAAACAACAGAAGTACAGATTGAGTTTAAACTCTATACACATCTAATCTGACAGAAAAAAGGGTCTAGCTTGCACATAAATTATGACTATACAGAACAAACGTAAGATCTAATGATTTCTATATACACTAAATATAAAATTTCGTTTTTAAATACGTCGTCGTCGTTGCTCTTTGCAATTACTCGGTACAACAAACAGATCAGTGTAAGACGGCAATTGATCGTCATCTTCTGGCGAATTATTATTATTTCGTGGAGTTAAAAGCATTGGATTCGGTGATGCAGACGCATGCATCGATGGATATTGAGGAACAAGAGGATGATTTCGTTGACCAACGGATGGCAAATTTGAACTGGCTGCTGCTTCGGTTATTTCCGGTGAATAAAGTGAATCTGAAGAGAAAAGCAAAACTCGAATATTTTGATTCAATCTGACGAAATATCGTTCGTACTCGAAAGTGTCAATTGATCGTTGAGAAATTTCGGTCGTTTATTTGCTGGTAATGGCGAGGAATTATTCGGTGCTGTATCGAGCATAATACGCAGCATTGTGTCGATATCACGACGAGTTTGAATACTATTAGCATGAAAATTCGGCAGGCCATTATTGACATCATCATCGGGCAATTGATCAACGAAATTCTAATTTACAGAAAATAGTTTTTTTTTTGTTCAAAATCGAATTGATTTTTCGAAAGAATACTTGAAGTTTTTCAAGAATTGTCATTTGAATTTTAAGATGATATAAACCAATGTCACAATACGAGCTTAAACCTTGTTTGAATTCTTTCATAGCTAGTTTCTGATGAGTTGACCATTCGTCTTTAACTAGAAAAAAAATACGAATTAGTTTTGTCATGTCATTTGTTGAATTCAACCTTTGCTAAACAGTTGGTTTTTCGTATGATCTGAACAATGATTGTTTACAGCTTCATCAAGAATTGATTTACTCTTATCGACATCGGTCGAAAGATGTTCATTTAAGTTTTGTAATGAATCTTGAAGTGCATTCATTGCGTATTCTAATGAAAGTATTCATTTATATTGAACGAAAATCCAAGTGTCTTTGTCTTACCATTGAATATTCGAGATGACAATTGATGCCGCATTGCTAATGAATCGATTAAACTGCTGATTTCCTAGAAACACACGAAATACTTGCGAATGAATGTGAGAATAAAGTACCTGAAGCGATTTCGAATCGGATAGCTGGCCGATATCATTGACCAACCGAGCAACTAAACGAACGAACGAAATAGAAAGAGAAACGATCGATCGATTGATTCGATTACCGTGAATTTCTGAATCGGAACTTTCGAAATATCGTTGTTTGCTTTTCTTCGTTCGATTGATTTGTGTGATTGCTGTTTGCAGTTTTTTACGATATTTAACTGTGTTATTCAAAAGAATTTCGTCATTATCACTGAGTCGTTGAGATTTTCGTCTAAGAAAAAGAAAAGTTTTCGGTTTTTTGCATTGTTTTTGTTTTAGTCCTACGAAAATCGTTTGCGCCAAGTTGACATGGTGAACAATTTTGATGAATTATAAATTCGAGACGTAGTTCTAATTTCGTCAGTCGATCAAATTGATTCAGAAACAAAGGACAAATTTGATAAGCTGAAAGATTGGAATCAGATCGCGACCAATCGAAATCAGAGCGCTACAATCGATCTTTTTTTTCTCTTTCTTTCTGTTTAATAAAAATATCAAAAACTAAAAATTTAAAAAGAAATTTAGAAAAAAAACGAATTCGATTAATTTGATTTAATATTTCTTTTGTTCAACTGAGTCGTATGTCCATTATCAGATGAGTAGATTATGAGTTCAACACCGACAGACTCGTTTAAATGTCCGACTGCAGACGGTTGACCTATTCAACATGAACGACGACTTTTCCTTTTCTCTTTTCCATCACTTTTATCACTGGTCAACATAAGTTTAACACGCAATGATTACATCCAAAACGAGCAAGACGCTGTTCATATTGTAATAGATATTATCGATATGAGATCAGATGTATGACAACAGCAGATTGAGTTTTATTAATCATGAATTTATTTGAATCGATCTATTTATTTGTTTATCTATGTTTGATGAATATTGAACAAATGTCTGGTCAATTTGAATGGATTCATTATGATAAAATCGATGAAGTTATGGAACAAATCAACTCGATTAATAGTCGAAATTGTTTTGATCGGCAGCCAAGTGAACTTGTCCTACCAGAAGAATCAGTCTATCAAAAACCGTCCATTGATATGCTTAGAAAAGAAATCATTATGAGAAATCGAACACAATTATTACACGTTAGAAATATCGCTCATCGAAATGCACTTCTATACAGTTATCTATTTCAACGATTATTCGACGACGAAGAACCTGGTCTCGCTTACATATTTCTACACAATGCTGGTAGATAATTTAAAAAATCGAAAACGAAAACATGACATAGATTCAATTTTCATCTTATTTAGCTGATATAACTGCTGGACGAAGTATGCTCAATGGTTCAGGTATCTTTTTCGATGATAATACGTACTATCCACATTGGTATAAAAACTTTTTCAATAAAACAATACCATTGTTTGGGCCGTATGCATGGCGAGCTGATGATTTCTATGGTACGCGACGAATGAGCAGCTATTTCGAATATATCATTGTTTCTTTTTTTTGTTTTGTTTTGTGTGTAAAGATTCATTTAATTGGAAAAATGAATGGACTAACGAAACAATTCAAGAAGAAGATATCGGTGCTGGTCGTAATCATCACTATACATCACGATATAATCATGCTCGTGAATGGTATAGTAAATGGTTACCTGATCGAAAACAAAGTGAAATGTTCAATGAATGAATAATCATTAATTGATTTTAATTTTCTATTGAAATAGTTCGTTCAACGAATTTGAGTATATCTGAACCGTATTTATCAGTGAATAATAGTGATGATCAACAAATCAATGAGAATAATAATGATACTCTTGTTGACGATGATGATGCAAAACGTATTTTTCACATATCGATGTTTAATGTTGTAGAATTTATACGTCTATTTTGTATTTGATTTATTTTGTGATTCGAAAAAAAAACATGATTTATCACTTCGTATTGTTATGTACTTTGTTTGTTCACGGGGTAGGGGGACAGTGATTATATATTAGCCAAACAAAATGAAATTCAGATATTATATCTATTTCAATCTGTATTTTAGGTAAACCTGTACATAATGTTGAATTGTTATTAGCTGAACAGATGTATAAACTTCGTGATTACGTCGAAACTTTTGAATTCTATGGTCCACCACATCCAGAAGATGTGCAAGGTACTCGAATGTTGTTGTTGTTTTGTATAAAATCCAAAAAATTCTTCGATCATAGGTCCAACATTATGGACACGTCCATATTTCGATTGTGGCCGATCGAATAAATGGATCATTAGTGCTGTTTCACCTATTGTTGATATTTATCCTCGACATACATATTATCGACATTTACACTCGAGGCGTAATCTAGCTGTAGCTGTAACTGATATCGATTTTATCATGTTGGACATAAATCAATGTTCACAAGCTGATTTTCAATTGAATTCTCTTAATCTTTTTGCTGGTACACATAAATGTAAACCAACGACACGTTGTGAACCATTATTTGGTTTTGGTTTTCGACGTGGTGGTTATCAATGCTTGTGTCAACCAGGTTATCGTTATCCAATCTATCAAGATGGTCCATTTAAAGGTTATATTATTGAACAAGCAACACAAGAAGAATATGCAAATAATTTCGATTGTTTGAAAATTGAATTACATCAACAAATGCCTGAACATATTCTTCTATCAAAGATCGAATTGTTGATGAGTCGATCGTGGATATCCGTTCTTCAAATTCCCATTCTCAAACGATCGTCAATCGAACAAACTCGTTGGACACGTGTTGAATCGATTATGAATATGTACGATCGTTTGAATTTCGAGCCTGATCTATGCGAATATATGACAGAAAATGAATTGACACTGCCAGGCGATGTTTTGTTCGATGTTAACATTCAATTCGAATCACAAGCACGTTTAGCTTTGACAATATCACATTTTCTTTCGAGTTTCTATCAAATTGTGAATACAGCTGAAGATTTTCCATTGCGCCAAGCTGAATCGGACTTAACCGAAGAGCAACTGATCGGCGAAGTTCTCGCTGCTGCCGGTGCAGATTTTAAAGTTGTTGGCGTGGGAATATTTTTTGATCGAGGCAAATTTCCTCAACACCATTTACCGTATTTCGGACCGTATGCGTATCGAATCGAGAATGGTTTCAGTCGAACGTATCGAGTTGTCGATTGGGCTGGACTACCAGGTGCTTATGAAAATGAACTTTGGTTTCGAGTAAGACGAAAGAAGAAACTTTTCTCAATGAAATCGAAATTCTTGTTTTTTGATCTCAGACGATCAAAGCTCGATGGGCAACGAATACAGATCGTTCGCAACTGACGGAATATTGGTTGAAATTATTGATTCGGTCGGATTATACAGGCAATGCTTTAGTTCATCATGAATCTGGATTTCCATTGCATTCATACGCGCCTGAATTGAAGTAAACGAAAGACGAATGAATTCGAATAAATCTTGGTATTTTATTTTTGTTAAGACATGGTCAATGGTTTGCACCAACATTTCAATGCAGTCGAGATTATACTCTGCCACGTCAATGGATTGTAACCTATTCTGTGCCTTTTTTTGGTCTTGATTCACTTGGAATTCATATTGAATTCAAGTAAAAATTTCTATTTATCATAACGAAAATTGAATTGAAATATAATTCTAGAGGTGTTGTACGTGTCGATGTGCAACTTAGTTATTTAGATATCAATCAATGTTCAATGCCGTATCATGTCCCCAATGCATTCAAAAATACTCATCATTGTGATCAGGAAAGCACGATCGTATGTTTTTTCTTCTTTTAGAAATAGAATATAAATTAACACTATCTCATTTGATTTTTAGTGTGAACCGTTAGCTGGTCGTGGTTTTCAATTGAGTCAATACAAATGCCGTTGTCGGCCCGCTTATGAATATCCATTTCTTGATGAAAACGATTTTTTTACTGGTGATATAATCGATTCTCAATGGGAAATCTTCAAAAGAAATCTCTCGACAAACTCTCATTTTCATTTATTTCAATGTCGAATTGCACGAGCGAATTCATTCGTCTCGCCGAATATTTTTCGTCTATGCATACTAACTTTGTTCAGTATTTGTTTGTTTTGGTAAGGTGTATTTTTTTATTAAAGAAAGAAGAAATAAAGAAGAAAAAAAAGTGATTTCTAAACGATGGATCGTTCTAAAAGGGCCAAATACTCAATATACAGCTGGAGAAAGAAAGTTTTCGGTGTTTAACGGTCAACTTCACCAAAGACAATATCCAGTGTACCAATGATAGCAACTAAATCAGCAAGCATATGACGACGAGCAATACGATCGAGTGCAGCCTAAAATTACATATTTTCAATAAAACTAAACTAGCAAATTTCTTTTGTTTTTGTCTATTTACTAAATGAACGAAACCCGGAGCTTTGATATGAACTCGATATGGTCTTGATGTACCATCGGAAACAAGATAAACACCCATTTCACCCTAGATTAAATGAATTTCGTTAAAATGAACAAGAATTCTCGACGGTGACAACAAACTTTTGGTGCTTCAATGGCAGTATATGTTGAACCGGGTGGAACGACGAAACCTTCGCTAAAAAGTTTGAAATGATGAATAAGCGCTTCCATAGATTCCTGGAAAAAATAATATATTTTTTGTTAATTCAACAAACAAAAAAAATCTACCTTCATTTCGGCACGTTTTGGTGGTGTAACTTTATGATCATCAACCTTAAAAAATCATCCATTTTTCAAAACGACAAATTCTAATTCATTTTTCATTTACTTTATATTCTCCAGCTGGCATTTTGTTAATACATTGTTCCATAATTCTTAAACTTTGTCTCATTTCCTCCATACGACAAACGTATCTATCGAAACAATCACCATTAACACCGATTGGCACATCGAATTCAACTTGATCATAAGCATCATATGGCTGTGTTTTTCGTATATCCCACTTAATGCCCGAACCTCGTAACATAACACCTGAAAAGCCTAAATTAAGCGCTTCTTCAGCTGTTACAACACCGATGCCGACTGTTCGTTGCGTCCAAATACGATTTCCTGTTAAAAGATCATCGATTTCATCGATACGACGTGCATATCCTTCGCACCAATTTCGTACGTCCTCCATAAAGCCAAGTGGCAAATCGAATGCAACACCACCTGGACGTACATAAGCAGCGTGCATACGAGCACCGCTAACTCTTTCATAAAATTCCGCGATCTATCAATACGAACAAGTCATTTTTGTTCTTTTCTCGCGATAAAACTCGATCGAACCTTTTCACGTTCTTCGAATAGCCAGAAAAATGGTGTCATTGCACCGACATCGAGTGCGTGACAACCAACGGCTAATGTATGATTGAGAATACGTGTCATTTCGCCCATTAAAGCTAAAAGAAATTGTTTATTTTTCGAATGAATGAATGAATGAATTGAAATCTACTTCGAATATATTTTGCTCGTGGAGGAATTTCAATTCCTAAAAGTCGTTCAACAGCTAATGAATAAACTTGTTCGTTTGTCATCATTGAGCAATAATCAAGTCGATCGAAATATGGTAAAGCCTAAATAATAAAATTCCTTTGTTTTTATTTGTTTAAATAATTAGCTCCTTCGTATACTTGAATATAGGTTTTATATTCACAGAGTTTCTCTGTACCACGATGTAAAAGACCAATATGTGGATCAGCTCGTAAGACAGTCTGAAATGCAAAATTGTTTCGTTTTACATTCAACGAATGAACTAAACACACGAACTTCTCCATCGAGTTCAACAATCAATCGAAGTACACCGTGAGCTGCTGGATGTTGCGGACCGAAATTGATTTTAAAATTACGTAGTTTACGTTTCGGTGGTGTTTCAACCATTAATTCTATAGACAAGAATAAACAAATCGATTTTTCGAAAGGAACACGCAAATCTCACCATTTCGAAATGGTTTTTCTTTCCATTGTGCATATTCAGGATTCGAATAGAAATAACTAGCTTGTGATAGATGATTTCGATGCTCTTCTTTACCTAAATACCATGAAACCGAACGTTTTTGTTCGATATTCGTCGAGCTTGTTGGCACGAGTAAACAAGCTGAACGAACCGAATTAGCTGAACGCAAAATCCATTGCAAAGACTTTGCACTTAGAATTCCAGCTGACATTTTTCTGCGTTTTAACCAAAAAAGAGAAAAAAAGTAAATAGAGCAGCGAGAGGCGGAAAGCAACCATTACGAATGTCTTGTTTTTCATTGGTCTATCTGCATCGACCAATCACGATGACGTTGTTCATTAGAATTTCTTCATTGAAAATATAGTTTGTTATTTTTTTTACATAGAAAAAAATGGAAAGTGACGATGAATCCGATGAAATCGTTCTCAATGATGAACATTATCCAGTTGAAACAACATCAGAACAAAAGAATTTCTTCGAATTTCTTCAATATTTAATACCTCAAAACACAATTCTTTATATTCAATATTGTTTATTACGAATACCATTTCTATTGATATATGATTATTTTTTTTCCGAACAATTTTTCAATTTAATTCAACGAGTTTGTCAATTTTCAATTGATCGTTTGAAACAAGAAAATCAAACACTCTTTCAACCAATTATTTCTCTCCTGGATAATTCATTATTTCACACATTAATTCATTTAAATCTTCATCTATCAATTCCAATTCTTGGTTCTTTGGTATTAGTTCTACTTTTACTATGTACTGATCAACGACTTGTTCTTATTTATAGTTATTCAATATCATTTTATGTTTTCTATTTTTATTATCAATTTAATTATCATCAATTACACATACAATGGAATATATTCATTCTTCAATTTCTTCTTTCATTAATTTATTTACAAATGTTAAATATGCGTTCACAAGTGCGAATTAATAATCTACAAAAATCGTTCTGTTATTGTGCACCAATTCTTTATTTCTTTACACGATATTTTCTATCAATACGAATGAGTTGTCTCATTTTAAATATCTACTATTGTCTTTGGTTGATTTGTCATCTATTGGAAATAATTCTCTATCAACGTGAGAGCATCTATCATTTTCTTCGTTATGGTATTTTAACAAATCTCCTACAGATTTATCATAATCTAGGTTTACAAGTATTATTAAATTATTTACAAGAACATATACATTTTTTAACTTTATTAAAACTGTTTTGGTTAGTTAAAATATCTGTTATACCACTATGCATACGAATGATTTATACGCAACCATTTGTAAAAAATGCGACAATCGAATATACAAATGAAACATTAATAAATACGATTTATTTTACAACGATGTTCTATGGAACTGAAACAATATTTTGTTTAATAAGTTTATCGTGTATTATTTCAACAATAATGAAAATATTCACACATCGTTTATTTCGTTTGTTACATCTTTGGAATGAAGAAGTCGAACAAATTGGAACTGTTATTGGTATAATGTTTTTTCTTCTTCTTTTTCAATCGAATATAACACAATTAAATCTCGATCGTCGACATATACCACTATTGAAAGCATTCAGTCTTCTTTTCGTCGCTATCCTTCATTTTCTTCATACAGTACTCGAACCACAATTGCTCAAAATTGCTATGCAAACAGTAACGAAAAATATTGCTTTCGAACAGAATAAGTAAAGTTCATTCAATTTCATCTTATTTAAATATTTTTTGTTGTTGAATTTTTCTAGAGAAAAAACTGTCTATCAAAAAATTCTTTCATCCTATCAACATCGATATGTTTATACATGTGTAACGATTTTAATTCTTCAATTTATTTTTATTATTATTCTTTGGAATCTAATGAGTGTTTCAACATGGCTTTTAGCTATAACAGCTTTTCTTTTAGAATTAATCGTTCGTCTTACAGCATCATTAGCACAATATACACTCTATGTACTTGATGCACATAATTATCTAACAAATATCGATTCATTCGATGAATATATCTTTCGAATAAAAGCAGTAACAGCGATATGCGAATTTTGTCTTGGAGTATTTCTTCTTATTAATGGACTTTATATTTTATTTTACGAAGCTGGTGGTGCAATACGTGCGTGTATGCTTGCTATACATGCACATTTGAATATAATTAAAAATGTCAAACGTGGTTGGCAAATACTTCATAATCGTCGTTCAGCTTGGACAATTGTCAGTCAATTGCCATTGGCTAATCAAGAACAAATCGATGATTATAATGATATTTGTTCGATATGTCATAGTAGTTTGACAGTTGGCAATACTTGTATAACACCATGTTCACATTTATATCATCAAAAATGTCTACAAAAAACATTCTATGCAACACAAACATGTGCATTATGTTCACGACCAATAACAATTGAAAAAACTTCTTGACTTGTTTTACCTGTCTGTGATGTGTAAAAAAACCGAACAATGAAAATTAAAGAATTTATTTTTTAAAAATGTGCTTTTCATCTATTTGATCGTTTTTTTTTCTGCTTCTCATTTTAAGATCAAGTTCTTTCAACGAATGGATACATCGACAACGGTGCGTAGATATGAATTATTGATTTTTTGAAAATTTAACTTTATTGAAATGGAATTCTAGACTCGACCACCGAAATCAGCAAGTGTTGCAGCTTGTTTTTGGACGAATTCCGAAGTTTTACATTGGATGAAAAATAGTCTACCGGATTTGTTTAATAAATATGCGGGATTTTTTAAAACACACGGAATTCGAGGTACAAAAAAAAAACACGAAATCATTCATTTCGAAGTATTTATTCTTTGAATAGGACGAACTCTATTTATGTTAAATGATAATCTCTTACTTGAAATGGGTGTAAATGATCCTCAAGATCGGTAATTAGTCAATTGATTAAATGAACATGTAATTCGATTTGTGTTCGTTGTTTTTTTTTCTTTTTAGTGCACAATTTCGTATTGAAATATCGAAATTGAAGATAAAATCTGATTTATTGACATTAAAAAATACTCATCATAAAGGTTGAATGAAAAGTTTTTGATTGATAAAAGAAAATTTGTTCTTTGTTTAGGAAATATCCGGTTTTTAGAAGAAAATCCAATCAATGAATCATCTCAGAGCGAAAATATTTAAATAAATTCTTTCCTTTTCTCTGTATAATAATCAATTGCTTTTAATAGTCATTATAAAAATAAATTCCGCTTAGTTTCATTTCGTTCGTTTGTTTTTCTAGATTTCCTATGTTGCGAAAAAAAATTTCTTTAAATCAAGCAAATGTTTTGTTTTAAAATGGTAATTGAATTGTTGAGTTTTGATTCTTGTAATTTTCTATTTATTTAGGGTCACGGAGTTTCATCCGATGCAACTGGCCAGACTTTAGTTGAGCCAAATACAACTGAACACTATCTTGGACTCGTCAATGTACGTTGAAAACAAGAAAAGGTTTTTTTTCATTGAAAAAATAAATTTCTTCGATTTAGTTTGGCAATACGTGTTATTGCAATTCGGTGCTTCAAGCTCTGTATTTTTGTAAACCATTTCGAGAACGTGTTTTAAACTATCGATTGACACAAAAGAATAAAAAAGAAAATCTTCTCACATGTCTCGCCGATTTATTTCACATGATCGTCGCCGGCAAACGTCGGACAGGTGCCTTACAACCAAAAAAATTCATAAACAAACTACGGAAAGAAAATAGTAAGACAAAACAAAACAAAGAACGAATTCGATTTTGATTTTGCTTTTTGCTTTTCAGGCACATTTGATAATGATATGCAACAAGATGCACATGAATTTCTTAACCATCTATTAAATACGTGCGGTGATATATTACTCGGTAGGTTGACTCGAAAAATTCGAATCGTTGTATTTGTCATGTTCGATATTTAGCCGAGAAAAAAGACGAAAAAGATAAACATGAAAAACAACGAAGTAAATCGAATAGTATTGCTGCGATGACGAATCATACGCAGTGCAATGGCGATGGACAAGCAAATCGAATCTCAATGAATACAAACGGTGATGCAACAATGTCGAATTCATCAGCCGATGAAACGTGGATACATGAACTTTTTCAAGGCACACTTGTTTCGACAACTAAATGTCTCAATTGTGAAACGGTATGCCAGACGGAAATAATCCGATTACGGAGAAAATTCATGACATTTGATTTTAGGTCAGCAGTAAAGATGAGAATTTTCTTGATCTATCAATTGATGTCGAAGAAAATACATCGATAACAACGTGTTTACGAGTGTTTAGTAATATTGAAACACTATCCGGCGAATCGAAATATTACTGTGAAACATGTTCGAGTAAACAAGAAGCAACAAAACGGTTCGAAACAAAAACAAACAGAACTAGTTATAATTAAATTATTTGCCTTGTTTTTTGTTTCAATAGAATGCGAATTAAAAAACTACCAAAAATTTTAGCATTACATTTAAAACGTTTTAAATATTTTGAAGTTTTTAAACAATATAAAAAATTATCTTATCGAGTCGTTTTTCCCTTTGAACTTCGATTATTAAATACGGTATGATAACAATTGAATTTTATTTCTATTAAACTCTCGTTCTTATTTTGAAATTAGTCCGAAGACTGTACAAATAATGATCGTATTTATGATCTTGTTTCGCTTGTTGTACATTGCGGAATTGGACCTAATCGTGGACATTACATAGCCGTTGTTAAACGAGATGGTTCATGGTTAGTCTTTGATGATGAAACTGTTGATGTAAGCGAAAATATCACTTGAATAAAAGCAAATGTGAAACTTTTTCCTTTTTTTTTAGCGACTTGATCCGTCCAATTTTGAAGAATTCTATGGTGTTTCGCATGATCTAGGTCGTCAATCCGAAACTAGCTATATTCTATTCTATGAGAGTCGAGATGTTTAAAACAAAAATTCTTCTGGCAATTAATATCAATTATTACCATATTATTATATGATGATTGATTTGGTACAAAAAAAAACAAAAACATTAGCTCCTTTTCTCTCTCTCTCTCTGTTTCTTTGAATCTACTTCAGTCTTATGTCTTTTCATTGTATATGCGAAAACAACAACAACAACAACAAATCTTTATTCTTTATTTGTTTTTCTTTTTCGTTCATTGCTTTTTGTGTATAAATATATATATATATATACATATACATATGTGTTTATTAATTATTCTGTGCCAGAAACTAACAAAACGATAAATCGAAATTGGTACGGAATATATAATTATAGGCTGGCAACATGTGATACATGATGAAAATAGACTGAAAACAGGAAAAAACGAACTAGTGATCGGATGTGACATGAAAAAAGCACATGCACACAATGAATATCCGTTGATGAGACATATTTTTTTCCGTTTCGATAGCATATAAATGTTACAAAAGAATAAAACCGACTGGGGACAAGCAGTTGGCGTTTAGCGTCTATGTTTATTCATTATCGATCATAGCACAAAAAAAAATGCAGACAGCATAAGGAGGACAGGGAAATCGAGAGAGAGAGAAAAAAACAACAAACGTTTTGAGATAGATTTATTATTCTGAAAACATTTTCGCTACCATGAACATTAAAGATGACAGCTTAGTTAATGTAGGGTAATTATTGAAATATTCGAGGCAAATAGATGTGCTTCCTTTCGGAGAAGAATAACTAAATAAAAAAAAATGTATTCAATGTCATGGAGAATTTAAAGTTAGTTAATAGGCTCGTTTCACAGAATTTTCAATCAGACAAGTCTTCGTATTTGTATAATTAAGCCTATAGAATTCTTTCTTTTTTTTTGCTCGTCGAGGATTATCCTTGTCACCCAACTAGATTTTCTACGTCTTCATACAATAAGTCGCATCAGTTTTCTTTCTTTCAAATTATGATTATTTGGAAAATAAAAGTGCGGTAGACAAACATGATGAACAACTAGATATCGTGCTTAGAATCTTCTTAAGATAGATAAAAAAACAACAATGTCTATCTTTACTTTTAATCTTATCATTCGACAATACTAAAGAAAGAAATAATGAATTGACGGTATTCGTTCGGTTTTGTTCGCTTAGTTGACTGGTATTAATTAAAGAGAACTCTAATAAATAACTTTGAATCTATCTTTGATGGTTCATTTTTGTAAAGTTAAGAGAAAAAAAGAGATACGTAAAACACTTTCTTTTTTCCATTCGTCAAACTTCCGATTTCTCGGTTCTCTTTTTCTTCTGCTTTATACTATTATCCTACAGCAATATACAGATGAAATTTACATCAGAATACCTTATTAGTTCTATTATTTTTATGTTTTAGAATTAGAAAAAAAACGAAAACATAGAATGAATGAATCATTTTTATTATCTAATCAAACAATTATTGAAAATCAGTTATTCGTAACTATATTTTCCGTTTTATTAATTATCGTTATGTTTATCGGTGTTATGGGAAATCTGCTTGTAATCTATGTTGTTTTAAATTATGGTCGATTGAAAACTGTAACGAATACATATCTATTACATTTAGCTCTTTCTGATCTTGTCTTTCTAAGTGGTATTCCATTTTTTGTTTCATCATTAATAACACAAGCTTGGATATTCGGTAGTTTCGTATGTAAATTATTTTTTCTAACGCAGGGTGTTAATCAATATACGTCAATCATAATCTTAGCTTTACTTTCATTCGATCGATATTTAGCCGTTTGTCATTCGAGCAAATCAATCATATGGCGATCACGTGTGAATCCAAATGTTTTATTATTTTTGACATGGATTCTTTCGTTTATACTTATGTTACCTATAATTATATTTACAACAACAACATCAAATCAATTAGGTTCAACAATAAAAGTTCAATGTACAATTAATTTTCCATTTAATGATTCAGTTGTATTCTATCGAATATTTCTTGCATATACATCAATAATAACATTTATGATTCCGTTAAGTTTTATGATTGTTTTCTATATAAAAATAGTCTATCGTTTAAAATATCGAGTTTCTCAACAACATCGTCGTTCACGTACATCGATACATACAAGACGTAAAGTATCTGTTTTAGTTCTTGCTGTTATTGGTGTACATATTTTTTGTTGTTCGCCATATTGGGCATTTCAATTATTAATGACAATTGACTTTTTTCGTCAAGCAACTTTTATTCTCGTACAAATATCGAGTGTAACACAATTTCTATTATTTGTTAATTCATCCACAAATCCAATTTTATACGCATTTCTAAGTGAAATCTTTCGTTTGAGTTTTAAACGCGTTTTCTATTGTTGTTTATCGTCAACAAATGATAACCAATATTTACATGAAAAAAATCTAGCCAAACGAAATACAATGTTAAATAATAATAACAATAATAATAATAATAATAATATTGGTTCTTCAAAAAAAATCAAAATACAAATGGAAGTAATTTCGCCAGATAATCAAACAAAACAATCGACTATTGATCATCAACGTTTATCAATAACAACAAGACCAATGAATACATGTTTACCACATGGGCAAAATCGACATCCATCTTTAGTACCAACTATGTCAATGTTTAGTTCTGAAGCATCGTGTGTATCGGATATTTAACGTTAAAATCTTTCTTTTTAATTTTATCTTTTCTTCTAGTTTATGTAAATTTCAACTGTCATGAGACGTTTCTTTGACAATATAATTAGCAGAAAATAATGATAGATCAAGTGTTCGATCAGTGCAGGTTTTCAATGGATGTGCTTATTAAACAAGAACAGAATATCTAAGAGAAATCATGCAGGACGATAATAATATAGTAAACTATTATATCCGATAATTTGAAAAGAACATTTCTTAAGATTTGTATACGTAGTTAATAATCAGTTGTAAGAACAAAAAATAGCACTTGTCAAATTAATTATTCCCTCGACTGTAAGGAAGATCATCGGAAAAAAAGATCGTTTGTCTATCTGTTTACCTATGAGATCAAAAGAACAAATATACAAACGAATGAACAGAGAAA
>ERZ778027.1784-NODE-1784-length-32324-cov-5.496731_pt1 | contig 32324 bp, 40 predicted proteins | sample MGYA00375757_ERZ778027 | MGnify/ENA primary metagenome ERZ778027 (study PRJEB29350, sample SAMN05389817) | bioreactor metagenome | isolation source: Ammonium sulfate bioreactor | place: South Africa: University of Cape Town | collected 2014-02-18 ...
TTGAAGCGCCATATCTGCGTCTATTATGCATCCCGGTTGCATCCTTTGCAAGTCGCTTCGCATTCATTGTGCCGCTTTGCGGCGCGTGCTATGCTAAAGCATGTCACTGATATGCACGTCGGATGTTTACAAAAAGCCGCTCCGCGTTTTTTGAAACATCCCGTGCCCAAAGGGATGCTCCCTTTGGAAACCCTGCCAGCGGCCCCTACGGGTGCCGCGCTGGCTGGCGACAGATCCCCGCTCACCAGGTCGCGGATTCGTCACCATCCAGAGGATGCCCGGCGCGGCAGCGCCGGCCTGTAACCGCCCTGCCCTGGTCGCCACCTGAGCAGGCCCACGAAGGAGACGCACACATGGATATGCCCCTTACGCTTGATTGGCTTGTCGCCGGCCGCGAGCGCAAAACCCGCACGGCGATCTGCCCGGCGTGCGGGGTGGCGTTCAAGCATGGCCGTAGCTGGGCGGGGCCATGTCCCGCGTGCGTTGCGCGAGCGCTGGACAACGAGAATGCCGCCGGACTGGCTGTCGCCCGCCGGCTGGCACTACCGGCCTTCACGATGTTTCGCCGACCTGGCGACCCGGCCATTCACTGCCAATGGGCTTGCCAGTCTTGCGGCCACGCCGAGCGCAGTACCTTACGCGCCATGCGGAAAATGACGGCATGGAAGGCCGCTTGTCCTGTTTGCGTGCGCGGCCCGCGATATGCCGCCTTGGCTCAATCTCGCTTCGACAACCTGGGCCGGCGTGCCCGGCGCATGGCTGATGCTCTAGGGTTGGAAGTCCTTGAAATTGCCAAGGAGGGCGATTTTCCCGAGCCTGCCAATACCGCCGTGATCTTCACTTGCAGAACGTGCGGCGACCAGGGCCGGCGGACGGTACAGGAGCTTGAGCAGGGGCGTAGCTGCCCATGCTCTATGCCGTACAGCAGAGGCGAAGCCGCGATAGCGGCATTTTTGAAGCTGAACCGCATTCCATTCGTGCGGGAATTTCACCTTGGCCGGCTTGGCCTTCCGGCGAATCTCCGTTTTGATTTTTACATTGCACACGAGCGCCTAGCCATCGAGTACGACGGCCAGCAGCACTATGAACCCATTCCCTATTTCGGAGGAGTGGAGGGGTTCGAGGTGCAGCGCATGAACGACCGGAAAAAGGACGAACTGGCGGCGCTGGCTGGCGTGCGCGTGCTTCGCGTGCCGTTTCATTGTGAGAGCGTCAGCGGCTTCTTAAACGCCAACCTGGGGGCACGATATGGCCGATAAGGAAAAACTCGGGCCGACGATTGCCTTCCGGCTCCCCGAGGCCAAGCACAACGAATATCAGGCCGCCGCCTTGGCCGCTGGTGTCAGCTTGAGCGCCATCGTCCGGCAATGCCTCGCTGAATCGTCACCTCAAATCATCGTTGGCGAGGGCGATAACCGCCGGCCGCTTTCCCTAGCGGAAATGGAGCGCATGGCCGCCGCTGCCGCCGTAGTGAAGAAAATCAAGCCACCCAAGTCAAGCGAGGAAAAGCGCCGGCTGCTGTACCTGTTCAACAAGACCAGCAACAACATGAACCAGCTCGCCCATGCGGCGAACGCGGCCGAGCTGGCAGGCACGGCCACGCCCGCGACCTATGCCGGCATCCTGGCCGAGCTACAGGCCATTGCCGACGCGATGCGGGAGGCCGTCGAACATGCTGATTAGGGTGCGTGGCGGCGAGGCCGGAATTCGCGAATATCTGGAAGAAGGCCGGAAGGACGGCCGCGACTACAACCGCGCCGAGCTGGACGAGCGCGTGATATTGGCGGGCGACCTGAAATTGACCGACGCCATCATCAACAGCATGGACAAGCAGGGCGAGCGGTATTTGCATATCACCCTGGCTTTCAAAGAGGACGAAATCAGCCCGGAATTGTTGCAGGCGATCACCGACGAGTTCCGGCAATTCGCCATGACGGCCTATGACCTGGACGAATATAGTTTCTATGCCGAGGCCCATTTGCCCAGGTTGAAAAGCTATACCAACCAGCTAACGGGCGAGTTCATCGAGCGTAAGCCGCATATTCACATCGTCATTCCTGAATACAACCTATTGAGCCAGCGGAATCTAAACCCGTTCGGCAAGGTCGATCAGCAGACAAAATTCCTTGAAGCCTTTCAGGAACACATCAACGCCAAATATGGACTTGCCAGTCCGAAAGATAACCGGCGCTTAGAGTTCACAGACGAAAGCGCGATGATCGCCAGATACAAAGGCGATTATTTCAAGGGCGCGAATCACGAATTGAAAGAGCGCATCTTGTCCGTGGTGCTTGACCAGGGCGTGACCGACTTCGACCAGTTCCGGGCCATCGTGGCCGAGCATGGCGACACCAAGGCCCGCAACGCAGGCAAGACCGGCGAATATCTCAACGTGAAGCCCGAGGGCGCGGCCAAGGGCATCAACCTGAAAGACCATGTTTTCAGCCGTGAATTTATCGAGCTGCCGGCAGACGAGAAGCGCCGCCGGCTGGCCGGCGAGCTGCGCCAGGGCTACGAGGACGCGCAAGCGCCCCGCCCTACCCCGGCCGACATTGCCGACCGCTTGAAGGAGTGGCACGAAGTCAGGGCGGCCGAGCTGAAATATCTCAACAGCGGGAGCCGCAAGACATACGCCACCTATCGAGCGGCCGAGCCGGAGCAGCGCCGGGCCATGCTGGCCGAGCGAGCGGCCAGCTTCTACGCCAAACACCGGGCCGCCCATGAGATTGAACCGCAGCCCGAGCCGCCGACCCCGACCAGGGCGCAGCCGACCAGGGAGCCGGCCCCCCTGCCCTCGCCCGCCCAGGAGCGCGACGGCCGCCCGGCGGATACCGTCGTCGGCCAGCGCATTGCCGAGCGGCACGAAGCGGCCACACGCGGCCAGGATGCCGGGCGGGGCGAGTTCGACACGATCAAGCGCGAGCTGGACGCCGCGCGCCTACTGGCGACCGTGAGCCGCACGCATGGCGTGATGCCCGACAAATACGAGGTGACGAAGGCGAAGGACGGCAGCGACCGCATACGGTGCGGCCGTCGAAACCTGAACGTGACCGACTTTCTTACCCAGGAGCTGCATTTGCCCTGGCGCGAGGCCGCGCCGATCTTGCGGGACACCTATGCCGAGCAGCAGGGCCGCGAAGTGCAGCAGCCGGCCCGCAGCGCACCGCGCCGCGACCTTTGGGCCGACTACCGCCGGGAGTGGCAACCGCAGCAGCGCGAGCGCCGGGAACAGGATTGGCAGACGCAGAAGCAGCGGGAGCAGGAGCGCCGCGCCGAGCAGCGCCGCCAGTATCAGGCCGAGCGCCGGGCCATCCAGAACGACAGCACCATGAAGGCCACCGAGCGGAAAGCCGCCTTGTCCCTGGCCCGCATGGAGAAGGTGAAGCGCGACCTTGCCTTGCGCGAGCAGATCGAGGCCGAGCGCGCCGAGCTGAAAACCCGGTATCGCATGAAGCCGGCCGATCAGTACCGCGCCTATCTGGCCGAGCGTGCCGACCGTGGCGATGCCGACGCCCTGGCCGAGCTGCGCCGGCAGCGCATGAGACAGCCGCAGCCGGCCACACGCGAGCGCATCGAGGACAAGGACGGCCGCCATCCCGAGGCCGCGCCGATCAGGAAGCTACCCGCGCCGGCCGGCTACAAGGTCGATCAAGACGGCAATGTGACCTACTACGACCAGCAGCGCCGGGCCATGTTCACCGATACCGGGCCGGCTGTTGAGTTCAACCAGACCGAGCGCGACACGCTGGAAACTGGCCTGCGCCTCGCCCTGGCGAAGTTCGGGCCGAGCATCCGGCTACGCGGCGGCGATGAGGCATACAGGCACGCGATGGCCGACATTGCGGCCGATAAGGGGCTTTACGTCGAGTTCAGCGACAAGGGCTTGCAGGAGCGATACGAGCAGCGCCGCGAGGCGATCAAGGCCGGGCGGGCCTACATGGCCCAGGCCGAGCGCGCCAAGCCCGCCCAGGGCGGCCCAGGCCGCACGGCCGAGCCGGAACAGGAGCGCGGCCAGGAACCGCAGCGCCGCCCGCGCGACACCGGCCGCAGCCGGTAGCGCCCTGCCCTTTTGGCGACACCGCGGCGACCTGGCCACCGCCGCGGCGTCACCATACGGCAATGAGTGAATGAGTAAATAGCGGCTTTACTCGCCTGCCCGTCGGCGATATACTCAAATGAGTAATTGCGTTTATGTTCATTCACTCGGGAGCCACCATGCAGGTTATCGCCGTACTCAACCAGAAAGGCGGGTCAGGCAAAACGACCATCGCCACCCACCTTGCCCGCGCCCTGCAACTGGACGGGGCCGACGTGCTGTTAGTCGATTCAGACCCCCAGGGCAGCGCCCGCGATTGGGCGGCCGTGCGGGAAGATCAACCGCTAACCGTCGTCGGCATCGACCGGCCGACCATCGACCGCGACTTGAAGAACGTCGCGCGCAAGGATTTCGTCGTGATCGACGGCGCACCCCAGGCGGCCGACTTGGCCGTGTCGGCCATCAAGGCCGCCCATTTCGTGCTTATCCCGGTGCAGCCATCCCCCTATGACATTTGGGCGACCGCTGACCTTGTGGAGCTGGTCAAGCAGCGCATCGAGGTTACGGACGGCAAGCTACAAGCCGCCTTCGTCGTGTCGCGGGCGATCAAGGGCACGCGCATCGGCGCGGAAGTCACCGAGGCGCTGAACGGCTACGGTCTGCCCGTTCTGGAATCTCGCATCACGCAGCGCGTGAGCTACCCAGGCACCGCCGCCGCCGGCAGCACGGTTATGGACGCCGAGCCGGACAGCGATGCAGCCGCCGAGGTTCGCGCCCTGGCGAACGAGATTAAGCAAAAACTCATTTGAGGATTTGAGGAAATGAGCACTAAAGGAACCACCCTCAGCGCCGGCCGCCCGAGCGCCAAGACCAACAAGGCCGCAACCCTCGCCAGCCTTGCCGACAAGGGCGCGACCGTGCGGGTTAATTTCGACCTCGACCGCGACCAGCACATCAAGCTCAAGGTGTATGCCACCAAGCAGGGAAAGAGCGTCAAGGAAGTGCTGACCGACTTCGTTGCACAACTCCCCGAGTAATAGAGTAAATGAGGCAATGAGCGAAAACTTAAACGAGCCGACCGCCGACGAGCTGCCCAGGCTGCGCGACCAGTGCGGCGCACTGGCCTTGGAGCTGGAACGCGAAACCGACCCGACCCGACGCGCCGAACTGGCCCGCGAGCTGGCCGAGTGCCGGCAGCGCGTTTTCCAGGCCGAGCAGGGCGACCGGCCCCACGACCGCGACCGAGAGGCCGGCGGGCCTGCCGGCGACGTGCGGCCCGCCCAGGTGATGCGCGAGCGCATCGAGGGCGGCAACATCGAGGCCGCCGACCCCCGCCCGGACTATGCCGGGCTGTACGCGGCCGAGCGGGCCGAGAATGCCGAGCTGCGCGCAGAGCTGGCCGCGACGGAAGGGCAGGGCATCAGCAGGGAGCGCGAGCGCCTGCATTCCGCCGTCGAGCACGCCCAGGAGCAGCAGCACGCCGAGGAATTGAGCCATGCCGGCGTTAGCCCGGAGCTGGCCGCCGAGTACGAGGCGCGAATCCTGGCGCGTGATGAATCGTTTGCGGGTGAAGTGGTGCAGCAGATCGAGCGCGACGACGAGGGCCGGGCCTTCGTCATCGAGGCCGACGGCGACCGCGTGATGGTTCCGCAGATCGAGGGCGCGGAAATGGACGTGGGCGACGACGTGGAAGTGAGCCGCGACCACCAGGGCAACTATGAAGCCGAAACCGGCTATGGTTACGGTCGTTGAGGAATTGAGTAAATGAGCGAAAATTCACCTACTCATAAAATCACAGATGAAGAACGCCGCCGCCGGCAGGCGGCTTGCGACTATGCCCGCGCGTCAGTCGGCCTTGAAGGCTTCAAGCCGTCCCAGGCCGACGAGGAACACGCGGCCCGGTTCATCGCGGGCGAAATCGACCTTGCCGAGTTCGTCGCGCCCCGGTCGCGCTGAATCTGTCTTGATGACGTCAGCCAAGGGCGGCTTCAATAGCGGTTTTATAGACGTTCTCATCCGGCAAGGTGACGTTGTTGAACGCCTCTTGCACCTTGTAAACCGTGGTCGAATGTGGCGGCAGTGCTTTCAGCGGCACCGTGGCCCCGTCGATGATGCCGGCTTCTTCGTGCTCATAGGCAAGAAACGTGATCGACGCCGGTTGCAAGGCATAGCGGATCAAACCACCAACGCCACCAAGGCGGGCCATGATCCGCGTGTAAACAGGTTGCGGGCAGACGAAGAACAAGCCTTTCCGGCACAACGCTTCACGTTGCAGCACTTGGCCCTTGTAGATCAGTTGGGGAAGGATGCGTTTATTGACGTTTTCCCAATTCAAGCCCGCCGTCGTCGCCGGGTTCGTGCGTTCTGGCGTGAGCAGGGCTTCCCGACCGTTGCGGTAGTTGCCCGTTGTGTCGATGGTCTGAACTTCGACGGCGACAAACTCTTTCAGCTTGCCATTGGCATCAAGCAACGCCAGCACCCAATCCACGAAGTAACTGCCCGCGCCGTCCTTTTGCGGTAAGCGCAGTTCGCCGCCCCAGCGTTTGCCGAACACGGCTACGACTGGTGCTTGTTTCGCCCGCGCCCGTGCTGATGCTTGCCGGCCCGCGATCAGCTCTAAATCGTCGTCAAACGCGATCTTTGCCACGTCATACAGGGCACGGTACTTGTCCGCGTACAAGCGGATAGGGCAGCAAATAACCGGGCCGGAAGTTGCTGGCTTGATGGTGCAAACGCCGGCGATAGCCCCGTCACTCAGCCGCTTTTCGCACACTTCGGACAAGTAGGGGCATTGCTTGTCCGTCGCGGCGGCCACCGCCGCCGGAGAGTGGTCATCGGAGCGATAACCGAAGAACTCCCAAATCTTCCCCGCCACTACGCCACCCGTACTTTGCGCTCGTTCTTGCGGACACTCCCCAGCACCTGGGCGATGGCTCGCCCGACGGCTGCACCCAGCAGCGGCGGCACGGCGTTACCCACCTGTTCGTATTGCTCAACCCGCGACCCGCAGAAAACGTAGGTGTCAGGGAAGGACTGGATGCGTGCTGCTTCGCGCACGGTAAAGGCTCTGTCCTGCTCGTAATGGAAGTAAGCGCCCCAATGCGGATCGCACTTGGTCAGGATGGTGGATGCGAGGCCGTCAGGATTGACCCGACCGTAACGCTTCGTGTGGTCACTGCGCCGCGCCATGCGCATCCCGCGTGGCAACAGGGCTTCGGGAATATCCGTCCAGTTCCCGCCCGGCGGAATGTGCGTCATGCGTTCAAGGTTGATCTTGCTCAACCGGGCGGCCTCGTGACACGTCACGCCCGTTGAACCTGCCCGCATCAATTGTTGATACGGGTTATCCGCCGGGTGCCGGTAGTCTTTGACCTGTTCGCCAATCTCGCCGTTATGCAGGGCTGGCAAGTCGCCAATGGCATCCTTGACCGTGACGTGTGACGGCAATTCCAGGGAGCGCGGCAAGTTCACCAAGTTTTTCCCGGCGAATTGCGAGGTGAAATTCACCCGAACCGGCGCTTGGCGCAGCGGCTCCGGGAACAGCGCCATCGGATCGACGCCGCAGCGACTGCCAAGGATGATTGTGCGCCAGCGGGTTTGCGGAACGCCGTAATGCGGCGCGTACAGAATCCGCACGTCGGCGTCGTAGCCGAGCTGCTTCAATGATTCCAAGATCGCATCCAGCGTTGCGCCGCCTTCAAACGACACCATGCCAGGGACGTTCTCGATCAAGACCGCGCGCGGCTGAAATTCGGTGACAAACCGCAGGTATTCGCGGAACAGGTGGTTCCGTGAATCCTCGGTGGAACGCTTGGGCGCGTTAATCGAAAAGCCTTGGCAGGGCGGGCCGCCAGCGATCAAATCCAGTTCGCCCCGCTTCAAGCCCAATAGTTTTCGGACTTTGCGTGCATCGACCTTGCGAATGTCCCGGCTATCGACCTGCGTGGCTGGATGGTTGGCGGCGTAGGTCTGCGCATAGCGCGGGGAAATCTCATTCGCGTAAAGCGACGTGAATCCGGCTTCGCGCAACCCTTCAGACAGTCCGCCCGCGCCTGCAAACAAGTCGAGCGAGGTCAAGCGCCCTTCCAAAGAATTAAGTTGGCTCATATCGCTTTTCTCTTGGTTGATTGACGTGGCTTCCTGGCTGCTGGTGCCGTGAACATATCGGGTTGCAAGCCGCCTTGATGCCGGTCGGCGAATGCCTGCATGAACTCGCGCAACACTTCCGACGCACTCCTGTTTTCGGCCAAACAGGCCCCTTGGAACGCCTCACGGAGTTCCCTTTCAACACGGATACGGAGGCCAGCGTCTTTGCTTGACATAGGATGACAGTATCGCATGGATACACGTTTGTGTATCCAAAAAATGAGGCATGGACTATCTGGCTCACTGGCGACAGGCCCGCGCACCTGGTCAGCCCGCTTTGTCACCAACGGTCGGCGCGGCCTTCATCCCTGGCGCGTACTTGTAAAGCGTGCTGCGCCCGATCTTGAGCGCCTTGCATATCTCCGACACCGACCGATTGCCGGCCGCCATTGCCTGTATCGCCGCGACCTTTTCCGGCGGCAGGGCAGGGCGGCCACCCTTGCGCCCGCGTGCCCTGGCCGCTTCAAGCCCGGCGTGCGTGCGTTCCACGATCAAGCGCCGCTCAAATTCGGCCAGAGCGGCGAACACATGGAACACCAGACGACCGGCGGCCGAGTTGGTTTCAATCCGTTCCGTGACGCTCTCAAAGCCGACCCCGGCGGCTTCCAGCTCGCCCACGACCTTGACCAGCTCGGGCAGCGAGCGCCCCAGGCGGTCGAGCCGCCACACGACCAGCACATCACCCTTGCGGGCGAAGGCGAGGGCTTCGGCCAGTCCTGGCCGCGCCGCTTTTGCGCCGCTGGCCGTGTCCGTGAATACCTTCTCGCACCCGGCGGCCGTCAGGGCGTCCCGCTGCAAGTCCATTCGCTGATCGTCGGTCGATACCCGCGCATAGCCGATCTTCATGTTTTCGTCCATTTATCCGATGAAAGCGCCAGTTTATAGACTTTGTTTTATAGACGCCATTACGGACAGCGAACAGGGCCAAAAGCGCGGCAGGGCAGTGTCATTTTCAGAAGACGACTGCACGGAATATCAGGAGTCGGCTGCACTGGTGGATTGCAGCGCGGTGTACAGGGCCGTCTTGCTCACCTTGAGCCGTGTAGCGGCCTCTCGGACATTAAGCCCGTTGGCGATGTGCTCCCGCGCTCGCTGCAACTTGTCGGCGGTGACAACCGGCTTTCGCCCGCCCTTCCTCCCACGAGCGGCGGCGGCAGTCAACCCGGCCTTGGTGCGCTCGCGGATCAAGTCGCGCTCGAACTGGCCCAGCGCGCCGAACACGTGGAAGATGAGCCGCCCGCCTGGCGTGGTGGTGTCGATGGCTTCCGTCAGAGAACGGAAGCCGACGCCTCGCGCTTCCAGCGCGCCTATCGTTTCGATTAGGTGCGGCATAGAGCGCCCGAGCCGATCCAGCCGCCAGACGGCCAGCACGTCGCCGTCGCGCAGGTAGGCCAGCGCATCAGCCAAGCCGGGGCGGTCGGCCTTGGCCCCGGAAGCCGTGTCCTCGAAAACGCGCTCGCAGCCTGCCTTGCGTAGCGCATCCGTCTGCAAGGCGGTGTCCTGTTCCGCCGTCGATACCCGCGCATAGCCGATCAGTGCCATTTGCCGCCTCTCTTGTCCGTCATTCCGTCCGCCTATCTTAATGTCCGACAACCCGTTGTGCAATAACTTTGCTGGACAGTGTCCGGCATGGCCGACTAATGATCGTTTGACGGACATTGACGGTAAGGCATTTTTGCATTACTATGTGAAGCATCAACCTTGATTGCGAGGGCAAACCACCATGACCACATTGACCGTTACCGCACGGGGACAAGTGACGTTTCGGAAGGACGTACTGCAACACCTCGGCATCAGGCCAGGCGACAAGATCGAGCTGGACTTGTTGCCAGACGGTCGGGGCGTGCTCAAGGCGGCACGGCCCGCAGGGACGATAGCCAGCTTTGTCGGCCTGCTCGCGGGCAAGACGCAGAAGGTTGCCACCATCGAAGAAATCAACGAGGCGGCGGCGCAAGGCTGGGCAGGTAAGCAATGAAGGTCGCAGTCGATACCAACGTCCTTGTGCGTGCGGTTGTGCGTGACGATCCCGCACAAGCGGACGTTGCCGCCGCAGTCTTGACCGACGCCGAGTTGATCGCGGTCGCGCTGCCGTGCCTATGCGAATTTGTTTGGGTGCTGCTGCGTGTCTACGGCTTCCAGCAAGCCGACGCGGCCAGCGCGATCCGGGCACTACTGGCCGCCGCGAATGTGGAAGTGAACCGGCCTGCCGTGGAGGCTGGCTTGCTGGTGCTCGACGCGGGCGGAGACTTTGCCGATGGCGTCATTGCCTACGAAGGCAACTGGCTTGGCGGGGAAACCTTCGTTTCCTTCGATAAGAAGGCGGTGGCACTTCTCACGGCGCAAGGGCAATCAACGCGCCTTTTGTGACGGACATGAGCATGAACGAATTCCGCCGACTGGCCGCGAAGATCGACCAACACATGCAGCAGCTTGCCGCCCAGGGTGTCAGCGAGGCCCATGCCATCATCAATCGCATGATGGGGTACGGGCCTGACCTGCACAGGATTTGGGTCGGCACATCCGATCAGCAGCTCATGGCGCTGTCCCGCGAGTTCCCAGGGTTCTACCGCTACGCCCGCATCATGGAAGAGGCATCCGAAGCCGAGCGCCGCAAGGCTTCGCGGCCCTATGACGGCATGGCCGAGTTCTCCGAACAGCACAAGCAAATGGGCGCGCAACTGCTGACCACGGCGGCCACGCTTGAGCGTGGCTACCAGGCGTTTCGTGCGAGCGGCAGTCTCCAAGACTTCCGGCCTCAGCTCGACGAGCTGGGCCGCCTGCATCGGCAATGGCTGTCCGACCTGGAAGCCTTCAAAGACTCGCTGCGCACGCAGGGCGCAGAACCCAAGGTGCTGGAATACGTGAACGAGGCTTTCGGCCGCCTGGCCGAGCGCATCAAGCAGCTTGCCGGTTGATCGCCGGAATTTTCGGCGGTTCCGGCTTTGTCGCGCCGTGCACAAGAGTTCTGAGCAATTCCGATCTCTCGCGGCGCTTCGTGCATAGAACTTCTGACCGTTCCCGGTCAGAAGTTCTATGCACACACGGCGGCCAGCCCAGTGAACTGGTGCAGTCGCCTTCTGAAAACGACAGGCAGGGCACCGCCACGAAATCCACAAAACGACCGTTTTCCGACTAACAGGGACTTGCACGTTTCCTAGAAAACATGCACAATCAACCCTGTTACTTTCATCACCCTATAAGGAGTGAATCATGCAAAGCATGACCATTGAACAGCTTCGCGCCGCGAGCGATGCCGGCGGCGTCGAGGGCGTGACCCTGAAAGGGCAGGGCGGGGCGTTCCTCGTGCAGATCGCCACGCGCAGCGGGGCCGCTGCCTTGCTGGCGAAGGCCCGCAGCAACGAGCCGCGCCGTTTCGGCAATCCCATTGCAGCCTTGAACGTCCTGCGCGACGTGGGCATCACCATCGGCCAGTTCGACGCCAGCGAGTGGAACCCGGCCGAGAAAGAAGAAACCGCCGGCAACCGTGGCCGGGCCGACGCGATGCGCAAGGCGCACCAAGCTGCCGCCTATACGGAATGGCTGGCCGCCGAGATTCAGGAAGCCATCGACGACCCCCGGCCGAGCATCCCGCACGATGAAGTCATGGCGCGGATGGATGCCCGCATTGCACGCCACAAGGCGGCAGGAGCGAAGCGCACATGAGCTTCGATGCCTTCGCCGCGCTCGCACAGCCCGGCGCTTCTGTCACCGTGCATAACGTCCGGCTGATCGACGTGCAGCAGGCCGAAGGCGGCCATGAGCTGCTGACCATCGAGCACGCCGGCACCACCCACGAACTGATCGGCGGCGGGCCGTGGAGCCAGGAATACAGCCGCCGCAACGTGGGGAAGTTCGGCTACATCGTGCCGGCGCAGCCCTTCGGCCGAGAGCTGCCGGCCGGCGCGTGCTACTTCCGCGACTACATCGACCAGAGCTTGCGCCGAGTGCCCGAGCTGGACAGCAGCGACCGGGCCACCAGTGACGACGGCCGCGCCCTGGAGGTTGTCGGCTGGCGTTGCGATGCCCGGCCGCATGGCTTCCGCGCCCCTGTCGGCATCATCCCCGGCGAGGCCGGCCGCTTCGTGCCCGATGAAACCGTGGCCGTCACGCTGCGCGTGCCGCCGGAGTTCGTGCGCGAGTGCCGGCGCGTGCAGATGACGCCCCAGGAGCTGCTACGCAGCTTCGCGGGCGATCTGGCCGGCATTCAGAACTTCGTCGCGTGCCCGCGTGCAGACGGCTACGGCAGCAACGGCAGCGATGAACGCGAATACGCCGATGCGTGGCTGCATCGAGCGCACGCCATGAACGCTATCGACCTAGACGAGCAGGACGCACGCGAGGCCGAGGCCGAAGAAAAGCAGTTCCAGCGGGACGACTTCGCCGCCTTGCTGGACGATTTCGAGAGCTACGGCGGCAAGGCGGATGACCTGTTCGCGGCCGTTCAGGCGCTTGTCGATAAGCAGGCCGAGACGGACGGCGATTGATCTATGGCGAAGGCAAAAACCCCTTACCGCATCGTATGGCGTCCGATGGCCGAGGCCGATCTAGACAACATCATCGACTACATCGCCCAGGACAACCCGACCAGGGCGGAGACGTTCGGCCAGGAGCTGCGCGACAAGACCTTGCCGCTTGCGCAGCATCCGAAGATGGGCCGCACCGGTCGGCCGGGCTTGCCCACCTTCGTGCGCGAGCTGGTCGCCCATCGGAATTACATCGTGTTCTATCGCGTGCTGGACGACGCCGGCACCGTGGAAATTTTGCGAGTGAAACACGCGGCGCAGCAAATGCCGTGACGTGGTGACAAGCGGATCTCGCCGGCGAGATCTACTTGTCACCAATACCAACCCCGGCGCGCTAACGCCGGATTTTTAGGAGTGGCGAAGATGAACCAGCAGCACCAGGACTTTGAAAACGCAGGTATCCCGCAAGAGCAGCTCGGCGCTTTCGTGGATGCCTTCTTTGACCAGTTGGAGCCGAAGCCCAGGAAGGGGCGGCCTTGGACGTTCGACCGCTTCAGCGCGGCGTGCGACACGCCCGGCGGGGAGCAGGTGCAAGCCGTGCTCTATCCCGACGACGAGGCCGGTTTCACGCTGTACGCGCGCCAGGGCAGGGCGCTGCACGCCGTCACCTACGAGGGCCGCCCGGTGCGTTTCCGCACGTTCGAGAAGGCGCTTTCGACGCTGGCCGACGTGGCGCACCTTGCGCCGGAAATCATCGTGGATTCGTCCGACTGGCGCGAGGCGACGGGGCCGATGTGAAAAAGAAAGGCCCGACACCGCGCTAACAGTGTCGGGCCGGGGTGCGGCCCCGGAGTGGCGAACTCGAAAGGGCCGCTGACCATTACCAAAACAGGCAAATGACCATGACCAATCTTAGCAAAAATGGCGGCAGACAAACAGCCTTAGACCTGGGCGACAGCCCAAAAAAAGGCGCTGATGCGTTCGATGAAGCGGCCTACCGCGCCGAGCTGATCGCCGCCGGCATCCCGGCGGGCGATGCCGCCGCCGTGGCGGCCAAGACGGCCGAGGCCCGCCGGCAGCGCGACTATGTGCCGGGCAACGTCGGCGCTTCGCTCAAGCTGCCGGCGGCCGTCAAGCGGGCCGTGCAGAAGGTCGAACGCGCCCAGGAAAACGCCGTGCCGGCGAAGAAGGCGCGCAGCTCGCGCGCCGTGGTGCTCACGCCGCAGGAAAACAAGCTGTTGGACGTGGCGACCGACATTGCCACCACGCCGCCGAGCGGCGAGGACATGGCTTTCACCCATGCCGTGCTTTGCCAAGTCGGTTTGCCTCGCGCGAAGGTCGAGGGCCGCGAGTTCATGCGCCAGTCCGGCGCGGCCTGGGTGAATGTGCAGGCCGGCTATCTGGACGAGGGCAAGGGGCCGGTGCAGCAGCCTATCCCCTATGGCGTGATGCCGCGCCTTGCCCTGGCCTGGGTTTCAACCTACGCCGTGCGCCACGGCGCGCGGGAAATCCCCATCGGTGACAGTGCGGCCGAGTTCCTGCGCCTGATGCTCGGGGCCGATACCGTCAGTCAGGGCGCGCGCTATACGACCTTGCGCAAGCAGATGCACGCCTTGGCCGCGTGCCGCTTGCAGCTCGGTTTCCGGGGCCGCACGTTCAACGGCCAGCCCGTCGAGCAGTTCGACGCCTGGGTGTCCAACCGTGATAGCAGCCAACGCCCGCTATGGCCGGGTGTGATGACGCTTTCCGACCACTATTTCAACGAGCTACGGGATAGCGCCGTGCCGCTGGACAACCGCGCCCTGCACGCGCTGAAAGGCTCCGCACTGGCCCTTGACGTGTATGCATGGCTGGCTCACCGGCTACACCGCATCGAGGGCAAGGGCGTGTTGCTGCACTGGAAATCGTTGCGCGAGCAGTTTGCCCAGGAATACAAGGGCAAAGACCCGGACAAGGATTTCAAAAAGGAGTTTTTGCCGGTGCTTCGCAAAGTGCAGGCCGTCTATCCGGCCGCTAGGGTCAGGAAGGAAAGAGGGGGGATTTTGTTGCTCGGGTCACCGCCACCAATCCCGAAGAAGCTCGCGAAGTAGGTACACCCCACACGGGCATCGTGGACTTTCCTACCGGCGGGCTTGGTGACGCTGGCGAGCTGGCCAGGTCACTGCGGTGTCACCATGACCGCACGGAGTCGCACGATAAATCGCCCCCCCTTTGGCCGGCCAAGAGGCCGGGCCATCGCGATAAATCACCCCCCCCTTTGCTCCCCTGCCGGCAGGGTCCAGATGGTGACAGATTCGCCCAACCAGGCGAACGCATTGTCACCATCGAAATAGGGGATAACCCTTGGGGATAACAGCACTTATCCACGATAAATCGCACCCCCCTAGTGCGATAAATCACCCCCCCTCAAGGCCACTTATCCACGATAAATCACCCCCCCTTGGCGCGATAAATCGCACCCCCCCTAAACCGGTACGGTATGCCTTTAAAAAGAATCCTATAAATCCTTACCTGTAGTTGGCGGCCCGTTTCTGTGGACAAACCGCGCAGCCCGAAAGGAGCTGCGCCGCCTCTTGGGGGGCTACGCCCCCCGCCGGCTCGCTCGCTTCGCTCGCCCCGGATCGCTACGCGATCCTCCCACCCGGCATCCCCCCGGCAGGCTGCGCCTGCCCTTAATCGGCCGCCCGCTTCGCGGTCGTGGTCTAGAAACCTGGAGAGCCGCGCTACGCGCGTCTCAAGTCGCGGGGCGCTGCGCGCCCCCTGTCCTCCCTCCGCTCCGCTCCGGTCGCGACTTCGACCCCCCAGGGGCGGGGCTTCGCCCCTCCCCCACCGCCTACGGCGGCGGCTCCCCCTCCCCAAAAGTCAGCCAGGAAAAAGGGTGGGACGGAGAAGGCAGGTAAACATGCCACAGGAGGCCACCAGGACGGCCACGGATGGCGTTTCCAGGGGCGCAGGCTACCCCACCAGCAGGCGGGGCCGAAATGGCTCTGTGAGCCGCACAGCGCGTTACGCTGAATCTGTCTTACGAGGCCCGCCGGCAAGCCGCGAGGGGTAGTTTTGCGGACGCTGAATCTGTCTTGCCTGAACCCACGCTGAAATTGTCTTGCCGTAGTTAAATATGCGCTGAATCTGTCTTGCGCCATGGTGACGTTGGTGAGCTGGCCAGGCCGGGCGATTGTCACCAAAAGCAAGAGCGGTCGGCGGGGGAGGGGGATGGAACCCGGCCGGATTGCCAGCCCTCGGCCCCGTCCAGCGCGAGGCCCGCCCATGCACCAGGTCAAAGGCGTCTCCGCAGGGGCGTTGCCCCCACACCCCCAAGAGCCGGAAGCGGGGTCAAGGGCGGCACCGGAAGCCGCAGCCCGGCCGCAGGCCGGGACCGGGTGAGGATGCCGGCGCAGCGCACCCTTGACGCCGGTGCAGGCGGTCTACCCTCCACGGCAGGGATGCAGGGAGCTTTTCCCCTGCAACCCTGCCCCCCGGCGAGGGCGGGGCGTGGGGCAGCGCCCCACATGCCTTTGGTGACAAACCCCGCCGGCGATCGAAGATCCGTTGTCACCAAGAAGAAGCCCCGCCGGGGCGGGGCTTTGTGGTCTTTATTCGCTGCTTACGCTTCCACCTTCGGCATGTCCCCATCGTTTTCCGAGATTTTCCATGATGGCCTGACGATAGCGTGGATTCCACATCGAGTTGCCGGCGGCCAGATGATCTAGTCGCGTGCCGGTGGTCATCATGCCCGATTGCAAATCGCGGCGTTGCGACGTGGGATTAACGACGTTGTGTGCGGCACGGCCGATGCCGGAGGCACGTGCAACCATTCCGCCGAGCGTGATCGCCGCCGCTGCCATACCGCCGCCGAGAGAGGCGGCCTTTTGGTACAGGGCGTACATTGCAGCAAGAAGCACTAGCGTGATGATGAGCAGGCGGAGGCAGTCGTAAAGCGGGCTGGCGTTCGTCGCGTCAATGTTCATGCTCCCGACCACGTACACAAAGCATTTCATCGAGAAACCGAGCATCGCTGCGATCAATGCAACTTGGAAGATCGTTGTCATGATTTCAGCGAACCAGCGATCAAAGAACCCTTTGGTTATCGGCAGCATCAACATCATGATAAAGAAGGGGCCGATGCCTAAGAGTATTTCCAGCAGCGTTTTTGCGACCACGATCATTGCACCGGCCGGGGCTGCAATGGCGAGGGTAGCCAGGAACACGATGGCGGCTTCCAGATACTCGCCGATCATGGTGCCCATTTCGGTCAGACCGCGATTCGACGCTCGTTCCCACAGGTCAGCGCCTAGCCCGAACCCTTTATTCACGGCCTGGTCGATGACTTGGTACACCGAGGAAGGATTAGCACCGTGTGCGCCGGAAAAGGCGGCCGTCAGCCCTGTTTCAAGGCCGTGTGTGGTGTCCACCACCCAGTGCATGTAGCCGGCCGAGGTCATGGCTATGACGCCGATCAGCATGAATTTGCCGAACGAAATCATGAGCTGGGCGAAGGAGCCTTCGGCACGCCCCAAGGACATGAGCATGCCTAAGCCGCAGTAGTAGAACGCGCCAAGGGCTACAGCGATGGACGCAAGATCGCTGATTGTCTCGGGCACGGTGGACTCGACATAGGTTTTCATCGCCCCATTAATGGCGTCACCTATGAACTGGAAAATCATCGGGTCAGACATAGCGATCACCTCACCATTTCATGGGTGCGAGAGGGGAGAAGCCGCGCCGCGAGGACAGCTTTTCATCGTTGGCTTTGCCGGCATTGATGCAGTTCGGCATCGCTGCTTTCTCGCCAGGATTGGCCTTGCACTCTGCAAGCTTGGCCGCGCGTTCCTGATCGTGCGCCTTGTACCAACCGACCGTGTGCGTCGGCTCCCCCTTACATCCGGCGAGGCCGAGACACAGTGCCAGCACGGCAATAACGGCGATGTTTTTCATAGCTCGATCCTCCCGTGCCGATGCAGCTCGCCGGCCACTTCGGCCGCCGTGATGATTTGTCGTGTAGCGAGCCAGCGCAGCACGGCTTCGGGCATGCCAGCCCGGGAGCGGGTGGCATCGTTCCATCGCTGGCGGCAATTGGTGGCGATGACGACTAGGCAAGCGATACTCAAGAGGACCGCCATTAGTTCGTTTGCCCAGGGTGCCCCGATGCGGAGAAACGGCAGAGTGAAACCGAACCAAGCGTGCGCCGCGTAGTACATGACGCCGGCCGCGAGATAGACGGCTACGCCGTCCATGGCGAACATATGAGGATCGGCCCGCATTGCGGCATCGAGGCGGCGCATGCGGTTGACGGCGAGCCAGAAGCGGACCGGGTAGGAGGCGAAAATCAGCGCGAAGATCAGAGCGAATACGTAGAGCATGGCGGCACCTCACCATTCCATCGGGGACAGGGGAGAGAAACCGCGGCGGGCGTTCGCCTTCGCGTTGATTTCGTGCTGGCGCTGCGCTTCGATCTTGTCTTGCGCCTGCGCCATCATCGCGTAGAGCTGAAGGCGGGTGCCTTCGTTCTGGATCATGGCCTGTTCGGCACCGATCCGGCCTTGCAGCTCGGCAATGGCCTTCGGGTCCTGCGTCTGGTTGATCTGGCCCATAAGCTGCTCGATCTGGTCCAGGCGCTTGCCGGTCGCGTCGTAGGCGTCGGACGCCATGGCTTTATCCTGCGACGGCTTCACCGCTTCGGCCTCGCACGCGGTGCGCTGATCGGCCACGGTGAAGGCCGCGCAAGCATCGAAGACCTTGTTGTCGCGGTAGATATCGGCGGCGGTGCCGCTAAGACCCTCGTAGCCGCCGGACTTCACCGAGTCGTAGACCTTCTGCCAGTCGTTCGGCAGATAGCTACGGAGGTTCGGGTTGTCGAAAATTTGCCCGAGATTGCGCGAGCCGGTCAGCGCCGCGAATTGCTGTTTTTGCTGTTCAACCTGGGCCTTCAATTGTTCAATCTGCTGGACGAACTTCGCCACGTCCTCGACGTGGTTCGCCATGTTCTGCGTGATATTGGCGACATCCGTTACCGGGATTTGAGCCTGTGCCGTACCGGCCGCGAACACGACGGCACCGGCCAGGGCGAGCTTGATAATGCGCATGGTTGCCACTCCTTACGGGTTGAGGAATGGCCGCTTGTTCCGGCCTGTCACCCCGTTCTTTTCCGGGGGGCACCCTGCTCGCGTGGCGCGATCTTGGGGCAAGCGCAACTGGTGGCGCATGGGCTGGGCAGTGCCCGCAGAGAGAGGCCGCGTTGCCACCAAAAAATGGCATCTTGGCAGCGGGTATTGTCCCGCTTTGGCGTGGGACCGTCGATGGTGACAGGCAGCTAGGTCCTGCCTAACGTGTTGTCACCAAAGACTTTCCGCATGCGTAGTATAGAACATATTTACGGCAAAGCGCAATTAAGGTTTTACGGCGATACGATTCCTTGGACACGTCCAAGGGCCCAGCCCTACGGCTGGAACCCCGGCTGCAATTCCGTCATGGCCTGATAGGCGAGCGTCACGGCACCGACCGGCTGGCCGGGAATGCGCAGGAAGCCGTGCAAGTCCGGCAGGTGCAGGATTTCCGACGACATGACGGCAGCTTGCCGTACCCGTTGCATCGAAAAGCTGGTGTTGTGCGATGCCTGCCCGTGGTGAGGGTTAAGCAACCCGCCCGAGCTGGTCCCCTGCCCCGTCGTCATTTGCAGGCGGTCCACGTCTTGTTCGCCTAGCTCGCGCGAGAAGTATTCCGCCGTTTCGTTGTCGCCGGCTCGCAAAATCAGCTTCGTGGAGAGGTTCGCCAGCAGCGTTTGCGCTTCATCGTGGCCGTAGGTCTCGCGGAGCTGCGCCACGGTTTGCAGGCCGAGGACGCACCGCCCGCCGTACTTGCGGAGCTTCGTCAGGCCGCCGCGCAGGCTCGATACCTTACCCAAGGAATCGACCTCATCGAACACGTACCACAGGCCGCGCTCTTGATTCTCCGAGAGCGACAGCCCTTCCACGATGCCGAGTTCCAGCAGCGTGGCGACCAGGCCGCGAAGCAGGCCCATTTGATCGTCGCGGTACGTGACGAACAGCCACCCGTCGCCGCCTTCATCTTGCACCCACGACCGCACGGAGAACCGGCCGCTATCGGGCAGGTAGCGCCACGCGCCGAGATAGGCCGCGATGATGCCGCGTGTGTTGTTGAGCATCTTGTCGTTGCCCTTCGCGCACAGGATGGCCGCCGGCGTGCCGGCCAACAGCTCGCCGAGTTCCTTCGTGTCGGCTGCGCTCACATAATGCAGCAGACGTTTCACGGAATGCTCGCCGCGTCGATGCAGCGCGAGCAGCGTTTCACCGAGCAGGCTTTGCGCATAGTGGTGCCATTCGGCCCCCTCCCCTGTCCCGTCCGGCACGGCCGCTTTTGCGATGCGCTGGCAATCGTAATCGGCCCGGATTTCCATGAATGGCGACCAATCGACCGTGCGCGCGTCGAAGGGGTTGAACAGCAGATCACCCGAGCGGCCGAAGCGAGAGAAGAAGCCGCCGGCGGGGTCCGCGATCAGCGCACGTTGACCGCGCTGCCGCACAGCTCGCAGCACCGCGTTGATGGCTTGGGTTTTGCCCGCGCCCGTGGTGCCGCTGAAAAGCATGTGCTGCGCTTCCATCATGCGCGGCACGATTACCCCACCGATGCTGATATCCACGTCGGCCGCTTTGGCCTTGCGGCCGTACATGCCAGATTGGAGCGTATCGCCGGCGACGACCTTTGTTCCTCGCACCACTTTTTCCTGCCCGTGCGGTGCGTAGGCGGCGCGGGCTTCCAGATGCCGGAACGTGCGCAGCCAGCAGAACACCGACACGACGCCGACGCCGATAGCGAGCAACGACGACGCCCCGCCGTCCTTGGCGAACCGCAGGGCGGCCGAGGCAACCCCGTAGACCACAGCGGCGGACCATAGGCCGAGCCATAGCCACGTCGCCGGCGTGCGGCGCATACGCCGCCGAAGCGTGGCGACCAAGTGCCGCCCGAGAGCGACAGCAGAGGCGGCCAGAATCGCCACCGTCAGCAAATGCCCGACCGTCATGCCGGGCCTCCCATCACGAGCCACACGACCGCAGTAACGACAGTTCCGCCGATCAGGCCGCCGATGCCGGCGGCGATCCATACCGGCCCCATGATCGAGCGCCGCGCGCCTTCCATGGTAGCGGCGGCGTTCTTGACCGTTGCTGTCACTTCCTGCCGCAAGGCTTCCTTGGTGGCCTCTCGATAGCCGGCATATTCCTTTTGCATGTCGATGCGGAGCTGCGCCGCTTGGTTATCCAGTGCCGAGAGTTTTGCCTTGCCGGCGCTGTCAATGGCCGTTGTAGCCTTTGCGGATGCCTGCACCAGTGCGCCCAGGTGCGGGGCGATTTGTTCTTTGAAAGCTTCCGGCAGCGCCTTGATTTGATCGTGCAGTTTGCCCACGTCGCCGAGCAATTCGGCGAGCAGGGCTTCTTGGGCAGTCGTAGCCATGGCGTGCCCTCACTTAAACAGTGTCTTGAAAACGGCGTCGTGTTCCTCGACCACCCCAGCCGCGAGCCGCTGAATCGAGAGCAGTTGCGCATAGCGCAGCTTTTCCTCCGAGTTCGCGGCTTCCTTGATCTTGGCCTTATAGTCCGTCTGATCGTCCACCAGCTCGCGCAGGTTGACTGCCGAGCCGTTCAGCCGGGCATAGACTTCATTGGTATGCAGCACGGCATCCTGGCGCAGCGTGAAGCACTTTTCGGCCTTGTGATAATCGAACAGGCCCGAGAACACGCGGGCGGGATCGTCGTCGGAATCGACCTTGTTGAACACTGTCCGTATTTTCTTAGCCGGCACGCCGAGTTCGGCCAGGGCATTGATGGTGGAAATGGTGTCGCGCTGCTGCTTTTTCTCCGGCACAGTCGGTACGACAAAATAATCAAAGTCATCGTGCGAGCCGCGATATTGGCGCATCAGCGAAACCACGTCCTCGACGTTCGATGCACCAATGTCCACCACGGCGGCATCCATGATCGTCATGGCTTCTTGCAATTCGCCGAATTGCTTGCCCTTCAAGGCTTCATCGTCAGAGCCGTCCGAATTGATCGTCTCGATGGCTATTACCTGCGCGTCAGGAATACGCGGGGCGAGCAGATGCCGCGCGATGGTGGACTTGCCCACGTTGCCGCTGAAATTGATGACGGCGATTTTCATGGCTTCTCCTTCTGGATTTTCTTGAGCAGCGGATTGGTTTTGCCCGGTTGTATGTACTGGTCGGCCTTCCGTTCGCCCCGCTGCTTCTGCGATAGGTGGCCGGTTTTCTCGGGCATGTCCGGCTCGACGGCCGGGGGGGCTTCGTGAGAGTGGGGCGACGGGGCGACCGATGCCGACGAGCGACGAGCAGGCCGGCCGCGCTCCCGTTGCTTGCGGATGCGGTACAGCGCCGATTCGAAGCTTTTGAGCGTCATGGTGAAGCCCTGGGTATGCAGGGCTTCCAGCACGGCCGCCCGGCTCACGCCGGCGTCCAGCGCTGCTTCTACATCGTCGATCACGTCGCGCAAGCGAGCCGTTTCGGAGCGGTTCTGGTCGCCCGTTGCCAGTTCTCGTAGCGCGTCGGCAACGCTAGGTTTCGTCATGGATTGCCTCCCAATGGCGGTTTTTCGCTAGTGTGCCTTGTTTAAGCAATCTCCTGCAAGTGCATTAGCAGTTAAAGTGCAGTGCATCGGCTGAATTGCGAGTGAACATGCAGTGTATGTGCCGCCTTTGGCGGATGTTGATGCAATGGCGCTATCGCGTTATGATCCCCGCACGCGAGGATAGGCACGTCGGATATGTTTACAAATCCGCTCCGCGTCTTTGAAACATATCGCGTGCCCAAAGGGGTTGCCCCCCTTTGGAAACCCTGCCGGCGGCTCCCTCCGGTGCCGAGGTGCTGGCGACAGATCCCCGGCAACCAGGCCGGGGATTCGTCGCCAACGATAGGCCGGCGCCGGCGGCGCCGATCAACGAACCGCCCTGCCCTGGCCCGACGCCGGGCGGGCTGAAAAGGGAGGCGATGCCATGCCCCGCAAGCGCGCAGATGGCGAGAAGTTGACCCGGCCCGTTTCCTTCCGCCTCACCGCTGCCGATCACGCGGCCTATCTGGCGAAGGTGGAAGCTTCCGGGCTGCGACCGTCCGAGTTCTTCCGTGATGCCGTGTTGACCAATCGGACGCAGATCGTCGCGCGCGTGCGGCCGAGCGATGACAAGCGCCGGCTGCTGTACCTGTTCAACAAGGCCAGCAACAATTTGAACCAGCTCGCCCACACCGCGAACGCGGCCGAGCTGGCGGGCAAGGCCACCCCTGCCCTGTATCGCGGCATCTTGGCCGAGCTACAGGCCATTGCCGACGCCATGCAGGCGGCCGTCGATCATGCTGATTAGGGTCCGGGGCGGCGAAACCGGCATCAAGGAATACCTTGAGGAAGGCCGGAAAGACGGCCGCGACTATCGCCGGGCCGAGCTGGACGAGCGCGTCATTCTTGCCGGCGATCTTGCTTTGACCGATGCCGTTATCAGCGGCATGGACAAACAGGGCGAACGCTACCTGCATATCACGCTGTCTTTCAAAGAGGACGAAATCAGCCGCGAGCTATTGCAGGCGATCACCGACGAGTTTCGGGACTTCGCCATGACCGCGTTCGATGGCGACGAATACAACTTCTATGCCGAGGCGCATTTGCCCCGGATCAGGAGCTACACCAATCAGCAAACGGGCGAGTTCATCGAGCGCAAGCCGCACATTCACATCGTCATCCCTGAATACAACCTCTTGAGCCAGCGGAATCTAAACCCGCTCGGCAAGGTCGATCAGCAGACCCAATTCCTCGAAGCCTTTCAGGAACACATCAACGCGAAATTCGGCCTAGCCAGCCCGAAGGATAATCGGCGCATCGCGTGGACCGACGAAAGCACCATCATTGCCCGCTACAAAGGCGATTATTTCAAGGGTGCCAGCCACGACCTGAAAGCGCGCATTCTGTCCGACGTGCTGGACCAGGGCGTGACCGACCTCGACCAGTTCCGCGCCCTTGTCGAGCGCTACGGCGACACGCGCACGCGCAATGCCGGGCGAGCTGCGGAATACCTCAACGTGAAGCCAGAGGGTGCAGCGAAGGGAACGAATCTCAAGGATTACGTATTCTCGCGCGAGTTCATCGAGCTGCCGGCCGACGAGAAGCGCCGGTGTCTCGCCGGCGAGCTGCGGCAGCAATACGAGGACGTACAACCGGCACGGCCAACACCGACCGACATTGCGGCGCGTTTGCAGGAGTGGCGCGACGTGCGCGCGGTCGAAGTGAAGTACCTCAACAGCGGGAATCGCAAGGCTTATACCGCCTATCGCAAGGCCGAGCCGATGCAGCGGCGCGCGATGCTGGCCGAACTGGCGACCCGCTTCTATGCGCGGCATCGCCACGAACGCGATATGCCCGACGTGGACGTGTCGGCCGAGCCGACCCGAACCACATCCGTGCGAGAGGCCGCCGCCCTGCCCTCCCCCGTCGCCGAACGCGACGGAAGGCCAGCGGATAGCGTTGTCGGCCAGCACATCGCTGAGCAGCACGAACACGCTACGCGCGGCACCAGTGCGCGGCAGGACGAGTTCCGCACGATCAAACGGGAGCTGGACGCTGCCCGCTTGCTGGCGGCCATCAGCCGTTCGCATGGCGTCATCCCCGAGAAATACGAAATTACCAAGGGCGCGGACGGTAGCGACCGCATCCGGTGCGGCCGTCGAAACCTCAACGTGACCGACTTCCTCACGCAAGAGCTGCATCTACCGTGGCGGGAAGCGGCCCCGATGCTGCGCACGGTTTATGCCGAACAGACCGGCCACCAGCCCGCGCAGGCGGCCCGTGGTCGGCCGCGCGGGGACTTGTGGAGCGATTACCGGCGCGAGTGGCCGGCGGCGCAGCGCGAGCGCCGGGAACGCGATTGGCAGGTGCAGAAAAAGCGCGAACAGGACCGCCGCGCCGAGCTGCGCCGCCAGTACCAGGCCGAACGGCGGGCGGTGCAGAACGACCGGACGAAAACCCCGGCCGAACGGCGGGCCGCCCTGTCCGTCGCGCGTATGGGTAAGGTCACGCGGGATATGGAGCTGCGCGAGCTGATCGACCAGGAGCGCGCAGAGCTGAAAGCGCACTATCGCCTTCGCCCGGCCGAGCAATACCGCGCGTATCTTGCCGAGCGGGCAGAACGCGGCGACACCGAAGCGCTGGCCGAGCTGCGCCGGCAGCGGGCGGCTGCGCCGGCCCCTACCGGGCGACGCATCGAACATCGCACGCCGGGACAGGAAGGGGCTGCCGCCACGCTCCCGAAGCCGGCGAGCTACCGCGTGGACCGGGACGGCAATGTCACCTATTACGACGCGCAGCAGCGAGCGATGTTCACCGACCGCGGCCCCGCCGTAGAGTTCGCCGCGGCTGGCAGCGAACGCGCTACCTTGGAAGCCGGTTTGCGACTCGCCCTTGCGAAGTTCGGGCCGGAAATCCGCTTGCGTGGGACCGATGCCTACAAGGCGGCCATGGTCGAGATTGCGGCCGATTCCGGGTTGCGGGTGCAGTTCAGTGATGCGGCGTTGCAGGCCCGCTACGAGCAACGGCGCGAGGAAACCCGCGCCGGCCGGGCCTATCTGGACAAAGCCGCATCGAGGACAGGCGAGAAGCAACCACAGCAGAACCGCACGCGCAGCCAGGCGCGCACGTCCCCCGATACATCGCGCGATCAGGACCAGGGCGGCCACGAACGCTAGTCGATGGTGACAACGGATCTTCGATCGCCGGCGGGGTTTGTCACCAAAGGCATGTGGGGCGCTGCCCCACGCCCCGCCCTCGCCGGGGGGCAGGGTTGCAGGGGAAAAGCTCCCTGCATCCCTGCCGTGGAGGGTAGACCGCCTGCACCGGCGTCAAGGGTGCGCTGCGCCGGCATCCTCACCCGGTCCCGGCCTGCGGCCGGGCTGCGGCTTCCGGTGCCGCCCTTGACCCCGCTTCCGGCTCTTGGGGGTGTGGGGGCAACGCCCCTGCGGAGACGCCTTTGACCTGGTGCATGGGCGGGCCTCGCGCTGGACGGGGCCGAGGGCTGGCAATCCGGCCGGGTTCCATCCCCCTCCCCCGCCGACCGCTCTTGCTTTTGGTGACAATCGCCCGGCCTGGCCAGCTCACCAACGTCACCAATAACCGTCCCGTTGTGCGCGTGTGGTATTGACCTTATTTACGGCGCGCCGTAAAATCTTATTTGTGATTCGCCGCCAATGGAGCAACTATGATCGTCGGTTTTCTCAATCAGAAAGGCGGGGTCGGTAAAACCACCCTCGCCGTGAACGTGGCGGCCAGTTTGGCACGCACTGGCGCGCGGGTGTTGCTGATCGACGCCGACCCCCAAGGCAGCGCCTTGGACTGGGCAGCAGCCCGCGAAGGTGAACCCCTGTTTTCCGTCGTCGGATTCCCTCGCGCGACCATTCACAAGGAAATGGCGCAGCTCGGCCAGGGCTATGACCATATCGTCATTGATGGGCCGCCGCGTGTGACCGACCTCGCCCGCTCGGCCATCATGGCCGCCGACGTGGTGCTGATCCCGGTCCAGCCGTCGCCCTATGACGTGTGGGCGGCCGATGAAGTCGTGAAGCTGATCGAGGAAGCGCGCGTTTACAAGGACAACCTTAAAGCCGCCTTTGTGGTAAATCGCAAAATCGCAAATACGGCGATAGGGCGCGACGTGGGCGAAGCCCTCGCGGCCTATCCCGTACAAGCGCTGGGCGCATGCGTCACGCAGCGCGTGGTGTTTGCCGAGGCGGCCGGCCAGGGAAAGGCAGTGCATGAGGTGGATGCCACAGGCCAAGCGGCGAATGAAATCGAGGCCCTTACTACCGAGTTGATGGAGTTTGCACGATGAACAAGAAGGTTTCTTTTGGGGCAAAGCCCCGTAGCGCCCAGGCAGCGGCCCCGGCGGCGGATGCTTGGGTGAAGGACCGTGCCAGCGGCGAGAAAGAGCCCATGCGCCGCCTGACCTTCGATATTCCCGACAGCCTGCACCGTCAGATCAAGGCACAGTGCGCCATGCGCGGCACCAAGATCGCCGACGAGTTGCGCGAAATGCTTCGGGAGAAATACGGTAATTCGTAAAATCGTATTTACGGCGTTGTGATTCGCCGCATATGTGACAAGGTGAGCAGAGTATGCGTGATCCCGCGACCGAGCCGGGCGACAACCCGGCCGAATTGAACACGCTCCGCGACGAGTGCGGAGCGCTTGAAACCGCGCTGGCGACGGCCACGGACGCGGCCCGCATTGCGGAACTGCAACGCGAGCTGGCCGAGTGTCGGCAGCGCGTCTTTGAAGCCGAGCAGCAACAGCCGCGCGAGTTCGACCCCGAGGCCGAACCGGCGGCCGTGGGCAGCATCCGCGAAAGCGTTCAGATCGATGGCGGCAGCATCGAGGCGGCCGACGTGGACCAGGCCGGCCCGAACTATGCCGGCATGTACTCCGTCGAGCGCGCCGAGGCCGACGAGCTGCGCCACGAACTGGCGGCCGAGCAGGAGCGGCACGCCGGCGGCGGCATGGAGCGGGAGAGGGTAGACCCGGACATTACCCGGCTGGCCGAGCTGGCCGAGGCACACCGAACCGGCGTGCAGGCGTTCGGCGGCATTTACGGGGAGGGCGGCCACCACATGCAGGCGGAAGCGCCGAGGCTGGCCGAGCTGGCCGCACAGCATGACGCCCGCCTGTTGGAGCATGAGGAATCCTTTACCGGCGAAGTTGTGCAGCAGATCGAGGCCGGGCAGGACGTGGCCTACGTCATCGAGGCGGATGGCGAGCGCGTGATGGTGCCGCAGATCGAGGGCGCGGAGCTGGACGTCGGCGACGACGTGCAGGTGAGCCGGGACCAGCAGGGCAACTACGAGGCCGAGGCCGGATATGACTATGGCATGTGACCCCATCACACCCGAGGAACGCCGGCGGCGGCAGGAAGCCGTTGACTACGCGCGGGCGTCCGTTGGGCTTGAGGGCTTCAAGATTACCGAGGCCGAAGAAAAGCACGCGCAGCGCTTCATCAATGGCGAAATCGACATGCCGGAGTTTCTGAAAGGGACGGCCGGCGAGAAGCGGTAGGCCGCCCCGTATTGGTGACGCCGGCGAGCTGGCCAGGCCGACCAGGTGTCACCATTACGCGGGCGCGCGGTGCGCCGCCCATATCCGTTTAACTTGGCTTGGGCTGCATCCAGCGAGGCGCGCCGTTTCCGCGATGCTGTTGCCGCCTTTGCGTAGCGCGACGACGCGCTCATGCAGTCGGCGGTTAGGCTTCCGGCCGGCGTATTTGCCTTCCTGTTGCGCGATTTCGATGCCCTGGCGCTGCCGCTCGCGGCGGTCTTCGTAGTCGTCGCGTGCCATCTGCAAGGCCACGCGCAAGAGCATTTCCTGTACCGATTCCAGCACCACTCGCGCGACGCCGGCAGCGTCGGCGGCCAGCTCCGACAGGTCTACGATGCCAGGCACCGCAAGCCGTGCGCCCTTGGCCCGGATCGCGGCGACAAGCCGCTCCGCTTCATCGAGCGGCAGACGGGAAATACGGTCGATCTTTTCGGCAATGACGACTTCGCCGGGTTGCAGGTCCGCGATCATGCGCAACAGCTCGGGACGATCCGCCCGCGCGCCAGATGCCTTTTCGCGGTAGACGCCGGCGACGTAGTACCCGGCCGCTTTGGCGTCGGCCACGATGGCATCCTGCCGGCGCAGGTCCTGTTCATCCGTCGAGACACGGATGTACACCCGCGCCACGCGCAGGGCAGGGGTGTCAGCCGTTTTCGGCATCGGTGGCGTCCTTGGGCAAGTCCTCGATGCCGGGCCACTGCTCGCGGGCGGCAAGCAGCACGTCCAGCGGGCTTTCACAGCCGGCGATGCCGGCGACTTCTTCCAGCACCTTGCCGGCCCATTGGCCGGACGGTGCGCGGTACACATGCAGGTAGGTCATGGTCGATTCACCTGTGGGGTGGAGGGATAAGGCCGTTAGGGTATGCCTCATTGCGCCTAGCTTATCAGCCATAGCCAAAAATTGAAATAGGCAACCCTATTGCGCTAAGCGCGCAGCAACGGCCCAACCGGGCTAGGCAGAACCGGCGTTTCCGGGGTCTTGCATATTTTCTAGGAAACATGCACAATCTAACAAGGTAAGTTAAACATGAGTCGCGGAGGTCATCATGCAAAGCATGACTATCGAGCAGCTACGAGTTGCCAAGGCCGCCGGCGGTGTCGCCGGCGTGAAACTCCGAGGGCAGGGCGGGACGTTTCTGGTCGAGATTGCCACGCGCAGCGGGCCGGCGGCCTTGCTCGCCAAGGCACGCAGTACAGAGCCACGCCGTTTCGGCAATCCCACGGCCGCGCTGCATGTGCTGCGGGACGTGGGCATCACGGTCGGCGAGTTCGACGCCCGCGACTGGAATCCCGACGAAAAGCTAGTCACGGCCGGCAATCGCGGCCGTGCCGAGGCGATGCGTAAGGCGCACCAGGCGGCGGCCTATACCGATTGGCTCGCGGGGGAAATTCAGGCGTCGATTGATGACCCCCGGCCGAACCTCTCGCATGATGAGGTAATGGCCGAGCTGGACGCCGACGTTGCCGCGCTCGAGGCCGGAAAACCGGCCAGAAGGAAGCGCGCATGACCGCCTGCATCCTCTAACCATGGCGAGGGCAAAAGCTCCCTATCGCATCGAGTGGCGTCCGAAGGCCCGCGAGGACTTGCGCGCCATCGTTCGGTACATCGGCAAGGACAATCCGGCGCGGGCGCGCAGCTTCGGCCAGGAGTTGCGCGACAAGACGCTGCCGCTTGCGCAGCATCCCGAGCTTGGCCGCATAGGACGGCCCGGCTTGCCGGCTGGCGTGCGCGAGCTAGTCGCGCATCGAAATTACATCGTGTTTTATCGGGTGCTGGTCGAGGCCCGCATTGTGGAAATCTTGCGAGTGAAACACGCGGCGCAGCAGACGCCGTGACGTGGTGACAACGGATCTTCCTGCAGAACGGAGATCCGTCACCAAAACCACCCGGCGCGCGAACGCCGGCCGACAAACAGGAGTGGCACCATGCAGCAGCAGATCGAGGCAGGAAAACCGTTAACCGACGACCAGGCAGGGGCTATCGTGACCGAGTTTTTCGATGCACTGGAACCGCGCGTGCGAAAGGGTAGGGCGTGGACGTTCGACCGCCTAGCGGCGGCCTGCGACGACCCACGCAGCGAACGCATCCAGGCCGTGTTGTACCCGGATGACGACGAAGGATTCACCCTCTATGCCCGCGACGGCCGCACGTTGCACGCCGTTGTCTACCAGGCCAAGCCGGTGCGCTTCCGCACCATCGAAAAAGCGCTATCGACCCTTTCCGACGTGCCGTATCTCGACCCTGAAATTGTGGTCGATGCGAGCGCATGGCGCGAAGCGCAGGGGCCACATTGAGCCGGTACACTTCCAGAAAGAGAAAGCCCGGAAGCGCGCGAACGCTTCCGGGCGTGGTACGGCTGCGGCAGGAGTGGCGCTCGAAGCTGCAAGCCAATCGACCATCACGGGATGATCGCTATGAATGATAGCAAGAAAGCGCAGGAACAAACATCCTTCGGCTTCCAGAGTATCGGCAATGCGGTGCGCCTGCCTGCTGCCGTGTCGAAGGTGGTCGCTGCCGTCCAGGCTCCGGCAGCGGGCAAATCGAACCGCACGCTTTCAAAGCAGGACGGCACCTTGATCGAGCGGGCAGCCGATATTGCAATGAATCCGCCCACAGGCGAGGACATGGCATTTACCCATGCCGTACTTTGTCAAGTCGGCCTGCCCCGGGCCAAGGTCGCGGGACGCGAGTTCATGCGTCAGTCCGGACAGGCTTGGGTAAACGTACAAGCCGGATGGCTGGACGAGGGGAGGGGGCCAGTGCAGCAGCCTATTCCCTATGGCGTGATGCCGCGTCTAGCCTTAGCTTGGGTCTCAACCTACGCCGTACGTCACGGGACGCGGGAAATCCCCATTGGCGACAGCGCGGCCGAGTTTCTACGCCTGATGCTTGGGGCCGATACCGTCAGCCAGGGTGCGCGCTACACGACCTTGCGCAAACAGATGCACGCCTTGGCCGCGTGTCGCTTGCAGCTCGGTTTCCGGGGCCGCACGTTCAACGGCCAGCCCGTCGAGCAGTTCGACGCCTGGGTGTCCAACCGTGATAGCAGCCAACGCCCGCTATGGCCGGGTGTGATGACGCTTTCCGACCACTATTTCAACGAGCTACGGGATAGCGCCGTGCCGCTGGACAACCGCGCCCTGCACGCGCTGAAAGGCTCCGCACTGGCCCTTGACGTGTATGCATGGCTGGCTCACCGGCTACACCGCATCGAGGGCAAGGGCGTGTTGCTGCACTGGAAATCGTTGCGCGAGCAGTTTGCCCAGGAATACAAGGGCAAAGACCCGGACAAGGATTTCAAAAAGGAGTTTTTGCCGGTGCTTCGCAAAGTGCAGGCCGTCTATCCGGCCGCTAGGGTCAGGAAGGAAAGAGGGGGGATTTTGTTGCTCGGGTCACCGCCACCAATCCCGAAGAAGCTCGCGAAGTAGGTACACCCCACACGGGCATCGTGGACTTTCCTACCGGCGGGCTTGGTGACGCTGGCGAGCTGGCCAGGTCACTGCGGTGTCACCATGACCGCACGGAGTCGCACGATAAATCGCCCCCCCTTTGGCCGGCCAAGAGGCCGGGCCATCGCGATAAATCACCCCCCCCTTTGCTCCCCTGCCGGCAGGGTCCAGATGGTGACAGATTCGCCCAACCAGGCGAACGCATTGTCACCATCGAAATAGGGGATAACCCTTGGGGATAACAGCACTTATCCACGATAAATCGCACCCCCCTAGTGCGATAAATCACCCCCCCTCAAGGCCACTTATCCACGATAAATCACCCCCCCTTGGCGCGATAAATCGCACCCCCCCTAAACCGGTACGGTATGCCTTTAAAAAGAATCCTATAAATCCTTACCTGTAGTTGGCGGCCCGTTTCTGTGGACAAACCGCGCAGCCCGAAAGGAGCTGCGCCGCCTCTTGGGGGGCTACGCCCCCCGCCGGCTCGCTCGCTTCGCTCGCCCCGGATCGCTACGCGATCCTCCCACCCGGCATCCCCCCGGCAGGCTGCGCCTGCCCTTAATCGGCCGCCCGCTTCGCGGTCGTGGTCTAGAAACCTGGAGAGCCGCGCTACGCGCGTCTCAAGTCGCGGGGCGCTGCGCGCCCCCTGTCCTCCCTCCGCTCCGCTCCGGTCGCGACTTCGACCCCCCAGGGGCGGGGCTTCGCCCCTCCCCCACCGCCTACGGCGGCGGCTCCCCCTCCCCAAAAGTCAGCCAGGAAAAAGGGTGGGACGGAGAAGGCAGGTAAACATGCCACAGGAGGCCACCAGGACGGCCACGGATGGCGTTTCCAGGGGCGCAGGCTACCCCACCAGCAGGCGGGGCCGAAATGGCTCTGTGAGCCGCACAGCGCGTTACGCTGAATCTGTCTTACGAGGCCCGCCGGCAAGCCGCGAGGGGTAGTTTTGCGGACGCTGAATCTGTCTTGCCTGAACCCACGCTGAAATTGTCTTGCCGTAGTTAAATATGCGCTGAATCTGTCTTGCGCCATGGTGACGTTGGTGAGCTGGCCAGGCCGGGCGATTGTCACCAAAAGCAAGAGCGG